>Ga0307982_1000046_pt1 | contig 89985 bp, 82 predicted proteins | sample OrgLakmetagen989_FD_201847 | JGI IMG/M metagenome (GOLD analysis project Ga0307982, IMG submission 201847) | Saline water microbial communities from Organic Lake, Antarctica - #989 | ecosystem: Environmental > Aquatic > Non-marine Saline and Alkaline > Saline | place: Antarctica: Organic Lake... | reverse complement strand
AATTCATCAACTAGCAGCATACTCTGGACTTCTTTATACTGATCCAGACCAATTATACCAAGACAAAGATGGATACATCCGCCTGAGAACAATTGGTGAAAACAACCCTATCGTTACTGCGATTTACTCAAGAGTAAATGCTGACTCGGCACTTTTTAATCCAGAGAAAGGACTTATCTTAAGAGACCCAGATTCAGGAGATAATATTTATCTTAGAGATGCATTAAAAATTGGAAAAGATGGTAAAGCATCAATCATTAAAGATGAAAATGGAGTTCCAGTTCCACTTCAATCAGCATATACAGTTCCAGGTGCAATTGAAGCAGTTTTAAACAGAAAACTTTATATGGGTGGATTAAACAGAATCATGGATAATAAAATTATTCTTGCGACTCTTACTCACTACGCTCCAAAGTTTTTTGCAAAAGATATTGAAAAAGCAGGACTTAATCCAAAAGGGATAAAAATTCTTCCACCGCAAACACTTCCTCCAACTAAAGAGTCGGCTGCGATTATTGCTAACAACCCTGATGAATGGGTTGTTAAAGCTCCAGACTCAGCTGGTGGTCAGGGAATTTATATTTTAAAAACACTTAATAAGACAGTAAAGAAAGAGATTCTTGCTGAAATTAAAAAGAACCCAAGCCAATATGCTTACCAACAACTTGTAAAAATCGCAAGAATCCCAGTAGCTGTTGAGCGAAAAGATGGATATAGATTCGCAAACCTTGCAGCTGATATTAGAATGTGGGTTTTCTTTGGTGGTGGCGAAAATGCTAAACCAAAAATCTCTCATAATGCACTTGTAAGATATGCTCCACAAGAGCGTGGTGCAATGAGCTCAATTGTTAATACATCTGCTGGTGGTGGATATGCTCCTTTTGTAATCGTTGATGATACAAATGATAAAGATGCTGTTACTCCAAGAGAGCTTGCCAAACCAAAAGTTCCAAAAACAATGAAGCATGAGTTACCTGTATTTGTTGCAGCCTCTCTTGTTCAAATTGGAAGAATGCTAAGACAAGCAACGACTCTACTTGAGAATGATACCACTTCAGCTCACGAGCTTTTAGGATTATCAATTGGAATGAAGATTCAACTTAAAGAGGTTTTATCTTATCTAAACCCAAGAGTGATCGAAAGTGTATATAAAATTAATGATCTACTTGAAGCTAAAATCGATAAGAAAGCCGTTGCTAAGTACTTTGTACAAATCAACAAGTATCAAGCTGACATCGTTAATCTTATGCAAAAGCATGAGTTAAGACTCTCTAAGATCAATGCAAGAGACATTATAGACAATATCAGTATTTTAAACACCGATGTTTCTTCAACTTATTACAGTGAAGAGCAACGTGCGCTTGATATTGTTATGGCCATGGAACTAAAAGCTGAAATCAAGAAACTAAATGTATCCGATAGAGTGGCAAGAAATGAGCTTAATAAGCTCGTTAGATCAATAGATAAGTCTGCGAAGTTAGAATTTCCAGAAGTGATAATGTCTAGTCGTTCAAAAAAAGTCGTTACTGGCCTTCTTGATGAATTATGTAAAGGTTCTATTCAAAGACTTATAAAGTCTGAAAAGACAGCTGAGTTTGCAAATATTTTTAGACCTCAGACTAATTTTAATGAGCTTGAGTATGAAACTTTGTACTTAGGAGCAAGAGATACTGACAAGAAGATCGTTGTCGCAACTCAAAATGAAATGCGCACAGGTGAACTTCTAACTGAGTCGGACTATATTGCAGATGATTTAAAAGCTGCAAGAGCTGACTGGATAGTTATTGAGCAAAATGCAAGACTTCTTGAGAAAAGAGATAAAGCAGTTTATCTATCAAATAAAAGAGCTGAGCATTTTGAAAAACATCCAAAGATCGCAAGATACCAGGATCTACTAAACTCAACATATACAACGAAAGAGAATATTATAGAGCTTCTTGATATCGCTCCATATGCAAAATTCAATATTGAAAACTTTGCTAAAGAGAGAAAAATATCAGTTTCAGAGGTCTTCACTGACACTCTGAAACCGAATAGAATTTCTATTCTTAATTCGAAATCTCTTAAAGAACATAAGTTATCTCACAGAGAGCATGCTGGTGAATGTTTTGCTAAAAAGAAAACGTCACACGGTCTATACTCTGACAGTGATATCTTTGTGTGGCTTAGATCTGAGCTAGATCCATTTACAATGATCTATACAGCTGGTCACGAGCTGATTCATTACCAACAAATCAAACACAGTATGCTTGCTGAAAAACGTGCACTTAAAGATGGCGGACTATCTGCAGCTAAGTTTTTAAACCATTATGGAAACTTTTTAGGAGCAAATAAGAGAACTCTTGATTCCGATTCAACTGTTGATATGAAAGCTGAAAGAAAGCCACTTTACGGATATGCTGACAAACTTGGACAGTCACCAGAGTCAATGGTGATAAGAGAGTTGAGAATGGCACTTAAGCGCAGTGATCTTACGTGGGAGAAGAAATTAAATAAATATGGATCTCTTTTTGGATACATGATGCCAACTGCAGCGGCGACAAGAGTGAAGGCACTTCAAGAAGTACTACCTGCTCTTGAGAATGCAAAAAATATTACCTTTGCTACAGAGCTTGGTCTTGAAATTAATCTTGACGCTGTAATGAGTGCAATGCCTGCTGCTAATAAGTCTCAAATCAATGAGTACAGAGGACTTATTATGGAAGCTGTTCGCAGTGCAGATGCTAACTGGGAAGCGCTAAGAATAATAGCAACTCATCAGTATCACGGAATATGTTTTCATAGAGCTGAATATGATTTTGAAAATTTAAAACTTAAACCAACAGTTTCGACAATAAATGTTGGTGGAAGTTATAACCAAACACAACAATAACTAAAACGGCTTCGGCTGATAAATAAAAAGGAATTGCGATTATGCGTGCACAAACGTATATTCACATATCCGACCTCGTGATTAAGTCGGCTAAGACTCTGGATGAGCGCTTAGCCGACCTATTAACCATCAAAGGTGGACGAGATCTGGATTTATGTGATCTACAAATTTTCGACATTCACAATTCTAACGGGTTCTCTGGACATAACTATTGGGTGGATGACACTCTTATTGGCCAGTTACAAATTGGATCCTTAACATCTGGAAACTATGTTATCTATAAACGTGTCTATCTCGAAGGTGAGATCAACGAGATATATGACTACTATGATATAGATGGAAACTTCAGCTATTCGGCCAAAACTCTGGACTGCTCTGTTGTTAATTACAGCTCTATAAACATGGAACCTTTGAGTCCATTTATCAACCACCTCTACAATGTGGTTCACAATGAATACGATAAAGCTAAAAGTGGAAATTCCATGACGGCAAGAATCGTTCTTATTGAGGGACTCTTAAACAAATACTACAAAGATCCAAACACTACTTTATCTATTGATAAAGGTGAGAAAGACGATGCTATCGTTAATATTGAAAAAGAGATCTATAGAATTGAAGCGGATCCAGTTCTAACGTGGACTGAGCGTCAAAATATTTTTGAATCATTAAAAGAAGTTCGTGGAAAAATCATTCAAACAAAAAAGCGTGTTCACAAGTTGAGCACACTCAAATACTCTTTACCAATTCTTCTCAAGGATGCGGTTACGAAGCTTTCGCTTATTAAGTCTAGACCATTTAGTAATATCAAAGGTTTAACTTATAAGTGGACCCTTGGTAAATTCATTTGGTTTGTAAGCACAGTTAAAGAGAACTTGGGATACTCTGTTGCCCTAGCAATCTATGGACCATTTACATTTTACTTTATTACTCAACCGATGAACCCTCATGCAATGTGGGCAGTTGGGAAAGTAAGAAATGCATACCTATCAGTTGCCAATACTGTTGAAGGCGCCGCGACTCCTGACAAACTTACTTACGAGAATGCTGATAAATTGGCACAAGATGTTGAAACTCAAAAAGTACAAGATCAAGTTTCAGTAACTCAAGCTGCAGCTTCAACAGTAGCAGCTATGAAGTATTCTTCGGCTGCACCACTCGAGAAGATTTCTTGGGATGATAGAATGAATAATTTCAAAGCAATGCAAATTGCCTATGAGACGGATCTCGTTTTTGCTGCAAGAATGGGGCGGCTTGAGCAAATGGAGACTCAATTTAACTTCCCACTCACTGCAGAGAGTGTTTACGCTGAAACCAAAAGGTACTTAAGAAAAGTTAAATCTGACCTCGAGTTCTTTAAAAATCTTGATGTTAGATATAAAGCATTTTTACAAAAAGAAGTTACTAGGACAGAAGAAGTTCAAGTGTATATTTGGAAAAAGATGGCACAGTTTTTCTTGGATCATCCATACATGTCTGTTGACCAAGATAACGAGCAAAAAGAGAGAGACTACTACGTTGGACGTGCATTTGTTTTTATGGACGACTTAACGACTGAGCTTTCAAAGAAAAATCTTGCTGCGACTCCGCTTACTCATGACAAAGTAAAAGCACTTGCTAAGTTTTATCGTCAATCCAAAATTAGAAGTGGAAGCGTTATTAAAAACTTAAAGAGTAACTCTAAGTTATTCGCTGGTAATGATCTTTTTGATACGGATAGCTTTCGTGCTTATATGAAAAATCACTGGGAAGTTCTATTTTTGCAACAAAACAAGAAACAAGAGGCATCTTCTTTCTCACTGCAAACTTATAATTTTTCAATAAAGAATGCTCTTTGGTCTTTACAGTCGATCTACTCGGCTAAAAGAGAAGATATTAATAGCATGACGTATAAATTTAATTTAGACAACAAAGGCACATCTGCAATCACGTCAAATAATGATACAGATGAGCTACTTGAGTCAATGATGCATATGCTGACAATTGAATATGTAAGTATTAAGAAAGAGTTCCAAAAGAATATGAAAAACGATGAAGAAGCCATGCTTAGAGAAAGACTTATCAATAACGAAAAAGACTATTTGTCTGAGCGTGATAAGCTTTTTAATAGCACAGTTCAAATCGCAGGAACAAACGATAGAGCAACTAAACAGATATAAGGATTAAATGAGACTACTTACGAGTATATCTATTCTTACTTTGATGATTTCGGTAAATGCTCTATCGGATATTAATGTTTCAATATTACAAAAAAAAGAGAAGCCATCTCTTTTGAAAGAAACTATTTCAAAATTTGTTTTTAATTACTACGTTCAATATATTGGGCCTAGCCTCTCTGACCGCTACCAAGAAGGTGCAACTTATAATCGGTTCAATGGTGGAACAGATACAAAGGGTGAACGTCTAGATGCAACAGGTTCGACACAGGTTTTTCAATCTTTTAAACTTGGATATAAACTTCCAAAAAATCTTATTCTATCTTACGGTTTAACTTATCAAGACAACCTCAATGAGGATGTGAGTTATAGATTTAACGGCGGTGGCCAAGGCGTAAGACCATACGGTCGTTCATTTAATAATCATAGAGTGTCTTTATGGATTCCAGGCGTTTATTCAAATAATTCAGTAAGCTTGAGTCTCAATACTTTTATTGAAAGACCAACGACTGAAAGCTCTATAGATTCTGAAATGCATTACGGATTAGGTCTCCAACCTTCCCTTACAATTTACTCTAAAGTTCCAGGACTATTTCACGGTATAACTGCCGGAATTCAAAGAGACTACTATAAAGAAAATGAAACTAAAGCCTTTCATCCAAATTGGTGTAAACAACCTGGCTTCACATGTAATGGCGTTGACAAAATACCTGGCACGAAACGGACAACCTTATTCGCTGTAGTAGGTGGTTATGTGAATTACATGGTTGGAGATAAGACAACTCTAAAGTCGAGTATCGAATTCGACTGGAGTCAAACTGGTAACGACGTCAAAAGCACTGAGAAGTTTGGTAGTAACCTAGACGACGTAGGAAACCTTTCTGTAGCCTATCGAATTATGCAACAAGTTACTGTTGCAGCTGGGGTAAACTTTGCTTTGGAAGAGGCAAGTGTTGATAAGACTTCGATATTCGGTTCATTAGATATTACTCTTTAGTTCCTGAGCACACCACTCTGTTGATTTTTTAATCTCTTATTCTAAACTAGAGTCATGAAAAAATTGACGACTCTATTTATGGCCATGATTTGCTTGGCCTCCACTGCTAGCGCCTCTACAAAAAGCTGTGCCGATATTAATCTCTTTGATCTCAACGATAATTTAGATTCTATAAGAATTAAAGATCAGGGCGATATGAATACCTGCTATGCTCACGCAAGCAGTACTAGTTTTAATCTAGAACAAACAAACCCAAAAGATTTCATTCATCCATACTGGATAGCATTTATTCATAAAAACAGACGGATTCACTGGAAGCCTCAAGATTTAGACTTTTCATTTTTAACTTGGGCGCATAAAGATATTGAAAAAAATGGTGTCTGCGACATTAGCTTTATCAATGATAAACTCTCAACTCTTAAAGCTGGAGTCGATATAACAGATGATAAACTATTTTATCTTTATAAAGAGTTTTTTGACGTTAAAAAAGATAAGTACACTTGGCAAAAAAATATAAAAAATACTTTTAATCAACTCAAAAAGAATTCAGAAGATTACAAGTGGACTAGTAGTAATGTCTCAATTCTTTTGAATAAGATCAAAGGAAGTACTGAGGGACTCAAACTTTTTCCATTCTTAAAAACACACGTTTTTAATGGTTGTGAAAATCATATAAACAAATCTGTTCCAATTCTCAACTCATATGGAATGGCGATGGAATCAAACGAAGACTTACTTGAAACAATTCAATCAAAACTCCTTGGAAACAAGATACTCTCAATTGGACACTGCCCAGATGTAACTTATGACCCAGGTTTTTCTAGTAAAAAATCAATTGGTACAATGCCAAGATTGTTTAAATCATTTTCGAGACAATGTGGTGCTCATTACGCAAATGTTGCTGGTATGAGAAAAAAGACAAATGGTTGTGAAGTGCTTGTTAGAAATAGTTACGGAAAAGGATTTTGGGTTGATAAATCCATAACATGTTTATGTGAAAATAAAGAAAGTGGAAAGAGAAGTGATTGTTCTAAAAATACATTTAAAATAGAAGAATCAAAAGTTTTGGGTTGTTGGATTGACTCCGAAAGGCTTCTTGATTCAACTTACGAGCTGAACGCTTACTAGCCTTCTTCGCAGATCTCTTTTTCAGATTTTTCGCACTTATCTTTGAATTCGCAAATTTCACACCCGCTCTCACCCATAAGATTTGCAATGCCGCCACATGAGCCCTTGATAGCTTTATTAGAAACAATAACTCCAATAGCTAATCCAAAAAATGCAATCCCAAAAACAGCAACAGTAATCAACATAATATTCATAGAGACTTCCCAAAGTTTGTCGTCGACAGTTCTTTAAATTTATCTTTATCTTTTACTAGAAAATACGCTTTGAGTCCAAGCTCATTTGCTTTTTCTAAGCCTTTTTCAGGCCCCATGGCCATGAGAGCTGTAGACCAACCGTCTGCATTTGCACAGTTCTCAGAGATTACGCTAACTGATAGCAGTTTGTGAGTAATTGGCTTTCCAGTTTTAGGGCTAATTGTATGTGAGAATACGTCATTTCCATACTTTAGATAGTTTCTATAACTTCCGCTTGTTGCAATACTCTGATTATTTAAGTGAACAACTTTTTGAATAGTTTGCCCTAAGACTTCAGAGGGAGTTTCAATTCCTATGGCCCAAAGGCTTCCATCTGGCTTCTTCCCTCTCGCACGAACTTCCCCACCTATTTCTACTAAGTAGTCCTTTAAGCCTTTGCTCTCTAGCACTAAGCCCACATCATCAACACCCTGGCCTTTAGCAATGGATGAGAAATCTAAGTATATTCCGGGTGTTCTTTTAGATAATTGATTACCTTGAATAGAAATATTTTCTATTCCAATTGATGACATCATATTCTTAATCTCTTTATCAGATGGCTTCTTCCGTTTTCCACCGGGTCCAAATCCCCAAAGATTAACTAGAGGTCCAACCGTAGGATCAAAAAAACCATCGGAGCTTTTATTAATTTGTTTTGATAACAAAATAAGATCTTTCATAACGGGAGTAATAGAGACGGGGCCATCACCTTGATAGTCATTCAGACGTGATACTTCGGAATCCTTAATATAGGTTGAAAAGACTTGGTTCACCTCTTTTAAAATGACTTCAATTTGAATTTTCATTTGCTCTTCATCTAAAGAGTTCGCTGCAATCTTTATGGAGTAGTATGTACCCATAGTGCTGCCTTTAAAGTTATAAATATCTACTTTTTTTGAGCAAGATACAGAAAATAAAAATATTAAAATAAAAATTATGGACTTCATAAAACCTCTTATATATGTGACACTTAAGTATTATCACAAATTATTCCACTGGAGAAGTTTTGAGCAAAGGTAAAGTTATGATTTCAGTCGCAATAGTCCTTATTATTGGTTTTAGTTACTTTAAAGGAATGGGAATTTACAGTGCTAAGAAAGAAGTCGAAGTTGGCGTAAAAAAAGGCGCATTAATGATGTGCTCGGATAAACCCAACTGTGTATCTACTACAAATACAGATGAAAAACATTTAGTGAAGCCAATTGACACAATTCTCACATTAGACGAAATAAACACAAAACTCGAAGACTTTGGCCTCAACCTAATTAAGACAGATGGAAACTACTCTCATTTTACATCTACTTCTAAAATAATGGGCTATGTTGATGACATTGAAATAATGTTAAATGGAGACCAACTCTCAGTAAGAAGTGCTTCAAGAGTTGGTTATTCTGACATGGGTGCCAATAGAAAAAGAGTTGAGAAAATAAGAGAGTTTTTAAATTAGAAACTCTCTTGAAAAATTAATCTTACAGTAATTAAAGCGTATTTAAATTCTTATTCATTATATCCTGAAAAAGTCTCAACCTTAACTTCTCCACTCAAAGAATTATATTTAATAAAATGATAATCAAATCCGTATCCACCATAATACTCAGAAGAAACATTTACTTTATAAAGCTTACAGCTTTCACTTATTAAACAGTTTTTAAAATTTGTTATATCTTCAGCGACTAGGACTTCCTCCATATGAGGCATCTCTTTTTCTAAAAATCTTTCAAATCTGACGTCGTCAAAAAGTTCTCTCTCAACCTCTATATTATCATGACCTCTTTCCCATACATCTTTCTTTAGATTTCCAATAAGATCTGAGATCGCTTTATCTTCTCTTTCTGAAGTTATTAAATCTCCAGCAAAGAGGTTAAGGCTAAGTAGTAGTATAAAGATTAATTTCATAAGTCCTCTCCAATTAAAATATTGAACACTTATAGAATAGATATACAGGCAATAAAAGTTTAATAGATGTGGTTTATCAATCTATTAATTAGATAATAAATACTTATCGATCTAGGTAAGGCTTACTATCAAAGTTTTTCTGCATTTGTTTCTTGTTAAGACCAGGCTCTTCTATTTTGCCAGTAAACTTGAAAGAACTATAAACAATTGCACATGCACCAATAATAGCTATAACGAGTAAAGTTGTTTTCATATATTCCTCAAATAAAAAGCCCCGACATTTGCCAGGGCTTCTTTAATTTTTTAATTTTTTATCATCCACCAAAGTCATCTAGCATAATGTCTTCAGGTTCAACTCCTAAATCTAGAAGCATATCAGTACAACACTGATTCATGATTGGAGGTCCACACATATAGAATTCACAATCCTCAGGAGCTGGGTGATCTTTTAAGTAGTGCTCAAGAACGATATTATGAATAAATCCAGTATAACCTTCCCAATTATCTTCTGGAAGTGCATCCGAAAGAGCACAATGCCACTCGAAGTTATCATTCTCTTTTTGAAGAGTATCAAAGTCCTCAATATAGAACATTTCTCTCTTAGAACGAGCACCGTACCAGAAAGTCATTTTTCTTTTTGATTTTAAACGACGAAGTTGATCAAAGATATGTGATCGCATTGGAGCCATACCTGCACCACCACCGATAAAGACCATCTCTTTTTCTGTTTCACGAGCGAAGAACTCACCAAATGGACCAGAGATTACACAGTCATCCCCTTCTTTAAGCGAGTAGATATAAGATGACATTAAACCTGGAGGAGTTCCTTCTGGAGCTCTTGGAGGAGGAGAAGCGATACGAACGTTAAGCATTATCATTCCCTCTTCTTCAGGGTAGTTTGCCATAGAATAAGCTCTTACTGTTTCTTCATCACTTTTAGAGACGTATCTCCAAAGATCAAAAGTATCCCAATCAGATCTGTACTCATCTTCGATGTTAAAATCTTTATAGTTAATCGTAAGTCCTGCAGGTCTTTCAATTTGAATATATCCACCTGCTTTAAATGGAACTGATTCTCCGTTTGGAAGATCAAGTACAAGCTCTTTAATAAAGGTTGCAACTGAGTCGTTAGAACGAACTTTACAAGTCCACTTCTTAACTCCGAAAACCTCTTCTGGAACTTTAACTTTCATGTTCGTTTTACACGTAACCTGACAAGCTAATCTCCATCCCTCTCTGGCTTCTTTATTACTGATATGTGATTTTTCAGTTGGAAGAATATCTCCCCCACCTTCGAGAACTTGTGCTAAACATTGTCCACAAGTTCCACCACCACCACAAGCAGAGCCTAAGAAGATTTTCTCTCCTGAAAGTGCCCCTAATAGTTTTTGTCCTGGTGAAACCGTTAGGTCTTTTTCTCCATTAACATTAATAATGAGATCACCTTGAGGAACTAACTTGGAACGGGCAACTAGGATGAGTACAACGAGAGCTAAAATAACTCCTGTAAACATCGCAACACCTAAAATTACTTCTGTCATTTCTTTATCCTTCTACTTTTTTAGTTTTATCTAATTAAAGTTTGATACCTGCAAATGCCATAAAAACAATTGCTAATAGACCACTGGTCATAAATGTAATTCCAAGACCACGAAGTCCTTTGGGTACATCTGAGTAATCTAACTTCTCATTAATTCCAGCTAAAATTGCAATTGCTAAGGCCCAACCAAATCCTGAACCTAAACCGTATGCTACCGACTCTCCAAAATTATAATCTCTCTCAACCATGAATAATGATCCCCCAAGAATTGCACAGTTAACTGTGATCAATGGAAGGAAAATTCCAAGAGCGTTGTATAAAGCTGGAAAAAATTTATCTAACGTCATCTCAAGAATCTGAACAATTGCAGCAATAACTGCGATGTACGAAATCAAACCTAAGAATGAAAGATCGATATCTGGATACCCTGCCCAACCAAGAGCCCCTTCCTTAAGAAGGTAGGTATAAAGAAGATTATTTACTGGAATCGTAATTGTCTGAACAACGATAACAGCAACACCAAGACCAATTGACGTCGATACTTTTTTCGATACGGCCAAGAATGTACACATTCCCAAGAAGAACGAAAGGGCCAAGTTTTCTATAAATATCGCCTTAACGATAAGGCTTACATAATGTTCAACCATTTTATTGCTCCTCTACTTGAGATGGGTCTCTAGTTCTGATAACCCAAATAATGATTCCAATAATAAAAAATGCACTAGGAGGAAGAAGCATCAATCCGTTTGGTTGATACCATCCACCGTTTTTAGTAAGATCAAAAACTTGAAATCCTAAAAGCGCTCCGGAACCAAATAACTCTCTAAAAAATCCAACAACGATTAGAATAAATGAATATCCAAGACCATTACCGATTCCGTCGAAGAAAGATTCGATTGGACCATTTTTCATACCAAATGCTTCCGTTCTACCCATAACAATACAATTTGTAATGATCAGACCAACATAGACGGCCATCGTCTTCCATTGATCGTAAACGAATGCTTTTAAAAATTGTTCAGCGATAATAACTAGAGTCGCAATAATAACCATCTGAACAATAATTCTAATAGAACTAGGAACGTGGTTTCTTATAAGCGAGACTCCCATGTTTGCAAGAGCAACAACCATTGTTACGGCTGCACACATTACAAATACATTTTTTAATTGAACAGTAACAGCGAGAGCCGAACAAACACCTAATACACCTAAAGCGATTGGGTTATTTGAAAGGATAGGAGTTAGTATTAATTCTTTAATTCTCATCTATATTCTCCCTTCTCTAACATTTTCTAGGAACTTCTTGTACCCGTGACTTCCAAACCAGTAGTCCATTGAAGATGTAACTCCGTTTCCAGTAATAGTCGCTCCACTCAATCCATCGACTTGGTAAATTGCATTGTCACTTCCACTATTAACTGAACCTTTTGCTACTTTGAACTGCACATCCCAATTATCGTTATATACTTTTTTACCGATCCACTGTGACTTCCATTTTGGATTATCAACTTCGCCACCAAGTCCTGGAGTCTCTCCGTGAGAGTAATAAGCAAATCCTTTAATGGTATTTGTATCAGACCCTAGAGCTAAAAATCCGTACATCGTTGACCAAAGTCCCTTTCCTTTAACTGGCAGAATAACTTTTTCAATCTCTCCACCTTCGCTTTGTACAAGATAAATTTCGGCGTACTTCGCTCTTGTATTTAAACTTGCAACGTCCTCACCTGAAGGAATTCTCACATTCATTTCAGGATTACTTGCAGCTTTATTTTGATCGTAATTTTTTGGATCAACCTTAGTTGTCACTTCACCACTTTCAAAGTCAACAATGATCGTTTTGATTTTAGAGAAAGTTGACTCAACAACTTCTGCACTAACACCTGGTTCAATAAGACCCGCAGACATTAATACATTCTTTTTAAAATCTAGCTCTTTATTCTTTGTTTGTTTTTCTTTCAAAGACACAACAGTGAAAGAAACTAAAAGAGAACAAACAAGACAAAGGGCACCTGCAACTATTATTGTTGTTAGTGATTCATTTCCTTTTTTAGACATTTCTCGCCTCTCTTCTTTTTACATTTTGATTGATAACAAAATAATCAATAAGTGGAGCACAACCGTTGATGAAAAGTATCGCAAGCATCCACCCTTCTGGGTATGCTGGGTTTACAACTCTGATTATCACACCTAAAGCTCCAATTAAGAAACCATAAATAAATCGTCCGGGGTTTGTCATAGATGCACTAACTGGGTCAGTGGCCATGAATGCCATTGCAAAAGCAAAAGATCCTATAACCATGTGCCAGTGCCAAGGCACTCCAAACATTGGGTTTGTTTCACTTCCAATTATGTTAAATAAAAGTGCAGTTCCAACCATTCCTAAGAACATTGAAAGCATAATTCTCCAAGAACCAATTCCTTGAAAAATCAACCATCCAGCCCCAAGTAAACAAGCGAGAGCAGATGTCTCACCCATTGAGCCTGGAACAAATCCTATGAAAGCATCTTGCCAAGACCAACCGATAGCATCAACTCCGCCAACGGCAGCTTGAGCCAAACTTGTCGCTCCTGTATAACCATCAACAGCCGTCCAAACAGCGTCTCCAGATATTTCAGCAGGATATGCGAAGAATAGAAATGCTCTTGCAGTTAAGGCCACGTTAAATACGTTTTTACCTGTTCCGCCGTAAATTTCTTTTGCAAAGATAACACCAAAAGCGATACCAACAGCCACTTGCCAAAGAGGAATTGTCGGTGGAAGTGTTAATGGAAAAAGTAGTCCTGTTACTAGAAATCCTTCATTGATTTCGTGACCTCTGATTGAAGCAAAGATTCCTTCACTTAAACCACCAGCAATTTGAGTAACAATGAAAACTGGTAAGAACCACATAAGCCCATAAACAAAATTATGAATAATATTTAGAGGATCAAAACCAAGACCTATCATTGTCATTAGTTCTGCTCTCCAACCGACAGCTTCTGCGCCACCTGCGATAACAAGATTTGCTTGAAGTCCTGTATTATAGAGACACATAAGTATTGCTGGCATCAATGCCATAGCAACAGTGATCATCGTTCTTTTAAGATCGATACCATCACGAATATGAGTATTTCCAGAAGTTACAGATCCAGGAGTGTATAAAAATGTATCTCCGGCTTCAAATAATGGGTAAAGTTTTTCAAGCTTCCCACCTTTTTCAAAGTGATGCTCAACGCTGTCTAAAAAATTTCTTAAAGGTTTCATCTAACCCTCCTTCTCAATGATTCTTAACTTCTCTCTTAAAAGAGGAGCAAAATCATTTTTACAAGGATCAACAAAAGTCATTAAGGATACATCTTCCTCATCTAACTCAAGCGCTCCAAGTTTTACACACATCTCTAAATTTGTTGAATTTAAATAACGCGAAAGTTGCACTGGAAGTATATCAAGTGGCATTACCTTTTCCATTGATCCAATTGGAACAAGTGAACGATAAGAACCATTTGTGTCAGTAGTAAAGCCAAACTTCTTAGTAAAAAGCTTAGAAACATAAATTCTTTTTACAGAGAACTTATCAAATCCTGGACTATGCCAACCTAAGAACTCTCTATGTCTTCCCTCTACAAGTAGAGTTACTTGATGGTGAAAACGTCCAAGGTAATTAAATTTACCTTCAGCCTTTCTTCCACCAAACACTGAACCAGATACAGTTCTAACTTCTTCTGTTGAATGTGATTCGTCTTTAATGAGTTCATCAAGATTTGCACCAACAGTTGTTGTTACTAATCGTGGATTTCTCGCCGCAGGACCTGCAATTGAGATAACTCTTTCAAGAAATAGTTTTCCTGTCTCAAAGAGTTTCCCCATAGCAATAACTTCTTGGTAGTTAGTGTGCCAAACAGCTTTTTTCATTCCAACAGGATCAATCATATGAATATGAGTTCCAACTAAACCAGCTGGGTGTGGACCTTTGAAAGTATGTTTTTGAACTTCGTCGATACTAGGAATATTTGTTCCATCTTCGAAGCACAAGTGAACTGTTGCAAACTTTGCTAAAATTTTCAAACCATCTTTAAATGATTTTTCATTTCTTGCAATGATAAGTTCTGGCTTGGCAGCTAAAGGATGTGTATCCATTGCCGTAACAAAAATTGAACTAGGAGTTGTATTAGGTTTTGCTACAATTGAAAAAGGTCTTTGTCTTAATGATGGCCACATTCCAGATTCTAAAAGTAATGCCTGAGCATCTGCTTTTGTATAACTAGCAATGTCACTTCCCTTAAAAGATTCAAAGTCTGCGTGATCTTCACCTTCAACTTTAATAACAACAGATTGGAAAGCTCTTTTCGCTCCCCTGTTAACTTCAACAACTTCACCAGACGCAGGAGATGTATAACGAACACCTTCTGTTTTTTTGTCACTGTAAAGTAGATCACCAATTTTCACTTTGTCACCGGGCTTAACTTCCATTGTTGGTTTCATTCCAACAACATCGTCACCGATCAAAGCTACTTTCGATACTTTTGGACCCTGAGAAATTTCCTGTTTAGGAGTTCCTTCGATAGGCAGATCCAACCCTTTCTTGAGCTTAATCATAGCAATGATATCCTTGATTTCGATTCATAAAAATAAACGTTTAAAATTCTCGTTAATTATAAACTATTATCACCGATTTGGGTATAATGTCAGTAAGACAATGTTAATTAATTTGGAGTGTAACAGCAATGTATAACAATTGGCGTCGCGATGAGTATTGATGAAAAAATAGTTGAAGGAAAGTATGTTTTTCTTAAAGATGGAAACCAATACTCTGAGGAGACCTTCACTATTTTAATGGACACTGCCCCCAACGGAAACTATATGTATAAGTCCGAGATCCTTTGTCGGGTTACTAGCGGTGAATTTTTAAAAATTAATGTCGACTTTGAAACTTCGAATTCGTTCGATCCTTTGAATGTTAAGGTCTTTAGGAGTTTAGGCGAAAACAGCAGCACGGAGCGTTACGAAGTCAATCTCAAAGATAAACAGGTCTATTATACTTTTTCTGGAATGGATGGAGTCCATAAGTTTGATCGAAATGTCAGTGGAAAGTTTCACATCTCTACGCCTGCTTTTGTAACATCTACCCTGATGACTAAGATGAAGAAAATGAATGCGGCCCACGTAACAAGTTATAACGTGTTATCGACTCAAAATATTTGGACATATGAAAAGCAATTCGTCGAGAATGATGTCTTTTTAGAACTCAAGTCTCTAGGAGGTGTAGAAATTAAGCTCAATGACAAAGACCTACATGCGACTCACTGCCAAATGAGCGAAGACGCTTACAACAATCCAGAAAAATCTGCGCCTGCAGACTTCTATCTAAGTAAATACTTGAATATTCCTTACAAAGCTGAATTTCCTGGAAACTTAGAAGTTAAGATTGATAAATTGAAGGCATTTGAGAACGAGTATAAGAATATGTTTAAGAGTTGATTGCTTTTATAATAGCTTCAACAATGTCTTTACGGCTCAAGTAAACAGCGTCGGCTTCAAGTTTTCTTGAAACAATTGAAATAAGCTCTTCTAATCTCTCAGAAGACTCAACACCCTCGCTTTGGACGAATGTTACTGCGGAAAGACTAATGTCTTTGATAGCTGAGTAAGATTCCTCGGCACTTCTATTTTTGATGATATAATTGACGATTTCTTGCTTGACGCTTGGCATTACAAAGTTTTGCGAAAGATTCGCCAGAGATATGGACGAGTAAGTCATCAAAATTATTAGTATTAGGCTTTTTAACATACTGTAATTGTATCATACTCTAGCGCTATGCACAAGTACTTTCTGAAATAATTACATATACTTAACGCGACAGAATAAATTTCTCCAATTCCTTACAAGCTTCGGCCATTGGAAGAAATTCTATATCATAGGGCTTCATAAGTTCTTTAAATGTCCCCAGAGTTCTAGATTTCCATCTGGCCGTACGAGAATCCGTTATCAAAACTCCACCTTTATCAGATTCTGTTCGTATAAGTCTTCCAAGTTTTTGGTGAAGGGCTCTCGTTCTATTTGCTAAAAAGTAATCGTTGAATTCATTTCCAAACTCTCGTTCATAAAACTGTCTTCTTTTATCGATAATATACTCTCGTCTAAGATCTGGAATTTTATCAACGTAAACGAGCTCTAATGATTTTCCAGGAATATCAATCCCCTCTCCAAAAGATTCCATTCCGATCAATATTCCATTTTCACATTTTTTAAACTCTTCAACTATATTGTTTCCCATCCCTTGAATAAATAGAGGTAACTCCCCCTCAAATTCATTAAGTAAGTATTCATTGGCTTTTTCAAAACGCATACGACTTGAAAATAAAAGAAGTGTTCTCCCACCAATTGATCTTATAAGTGGTACGAGGTTTTCAATAATAAATGGAATAAACTTGTCGTCGTAAAGAGCGGGACTATCCTGCGCTAAAAAAACTCTCGCATTATTTTCGTAGTCATAGTTATTTTTTAAAAACATTCCATTTTTAAATCTTTTAGTTGAGTCTAGATAGCTATATCCCGTCATCCACTCTATAGCAGGCATTCCGCTGGTTCCATCTTCATTACCTAAAGTGGCAGAAGTAAAAATAACTGACTCTGTATCCTTGAGGATATTTTCATAAATAAGTTTTCCAATATTGATGGGAGCCGATTCTAAAATATAACCAAATTCATCGTGATACTTAATCGTATTCGCAAGATCGTCTGAAGTATTGAGAAGTGACATTAGAGTTGCATATGTATCTTCAATATTTGCAATAGAAGCTTCTAAAGTTGTCCAAGCGGTTACTTTATTGTCATCATTTTCTAATTCCGATAATTCCCACCTCTCTTTAAATGGATGAAGTACTTTTGTGACACTCTCAAATATAAATTGAAGGCTTTGAAGATGATTATAAATACTAGCTTCAACGGCATTAGAAGACTTATCACTACCAAGGAGTTTTATTTCATTCCAATAGATATCTGTGAAATTTGGAAGTTTTTTAGCATATCTTTCAATATTGTCAAAAAGTGGTCCAACATGATCCCGCAGCATTCCTGCTTGATCTTGAATATTATCTCTAATAGTTTTCGCCAAAGTATCATCAGGAGTTTTCTCTTGTCCCAGTAAGTAATAAAGTGGACCAACCATTTGGGGAAGATTCTTAGCAATTGTTTCAATATCTTTACTCTGAATTTGTTGTGAAAATGCTCCTGTGGCTTCTGACTCCATTTTATGAGCTTCATCAATTACGATGTAAGGAGGCTTTTCCATAGTTCGTGGCCAACTCATCAACAGAGCGTGATTTCCAATAAGAAGATCGGCTTCCTTTGCTTTTCTCCACCCTTGTAAATAGGTACAAGAATTACTAAAAGGACACTTGCTTCCTGAACACGCTTTATAATTTACTGCAGATCTCTCTTCGAGCTCTTTGAGACTATTAAGTCTTCTTTTTAGCGAGTATGGGATATTTTCACGCGTAATAATATTGTTATAGTCTTTAATTTTTTGGTTAACGAAAAATACTGCCTCCAGGTAGGCATTTGCAAAGCGATCTTCAAATGAATTCATTTGAATCATTAGATCTTCAGCTTTCTCATTTCTATAGATTAATTCACAAAGATGATTGCTTGAACCAACTAGTCTAATGACTTTAAGCTGACTTTTATTAAGTCCTAAAATGCGGTGAAGTCCGGGAATATCTTTTTTAACTGCTTGGTTTTGAAGAGTCTTAGTTCCTGTAGAGATTAGTACAGGTAACTTCTTATTCTTGGCCATAAGTGCTGCAGGAATCATATATCCGAGCGTCTTTCCCGTACCTGTTGGAGCTTGAATAAGTGCATGAATATTATTATTAAAAGCCTGTCCAACTCTCAGAGATAAATCTTCTTGAGCCTTTCTATAGGTATAACCTTCGAAGAGTTTCTTTAATCTTGGTTCATCTCTATATATGGCTTGAATATTCTTGCCCGTAAACTCCAGATCTACCGTGTCTTCCATTTTATCAACAAACTCTGATTCTTGATTAAAGTTTGCGATATATTCTTTAACTTTTTCGAAAGCATCAAATTCAATTGTCTCTGCAATCTCGTATAGTTGATCTTCTTCTAGAGCAAAGAAGTTCTTAAACCAAAATTCGGTAGAACTAAAGTCCATGAAGGTTTGATTAAGAAATGTTTTAAATTCAGCATCTTTCTTAACAACTAGAGTTGCAACAAGTAATACCTTTAAAAGATCAACAGAGTCTTCATACCCTCTATGTACCTCTTTATCGGCGATACCAAAGTCAATCATGAAGCTTTCTAAGTTTAGAGTGGAACGTTCTGGAAATAGTAAGCTTAAATAGTACATTGAGTCTTGATAGGTCTCTCTAGTTTGCCCGTCTTCAATCTTATCAAAGTGCTTTTCTAGGTACATTTTTTCAAAAGGAGCATTATGAGCAACAAGGTAGTGGCCATAAAGATCGTGCATCTCTATTTCAGATTTTTTCCACATGGGAGCATTGGCAACCATCTCAGGAGTAATATTTGTTAGTTTTTGGATAAATTTTGAGAGTCTGACTTCCGTCCTAACGAGCGAAGAGTAACTTCGTATAAGCTTTGTACCTTCAAACTGTAAAAAGCCTAGATCGATGATCTGATCGTAGTTAGGATCAATTCCAGTAGTTTCTATATCAATTAATGCCCATTTTCCTAGACTTGCCATATGCCTCTTCCGCTTTTAAATTAGACTGATGTCATCATATATATTTCAGATTCAATCGTTTCTTATTGTCGCTCTCATGCTCTACGGAGTTTACCACAGGAGAATAAGATATAAACACGTTAAAATAATGAAAACTGTGATCATATGGGATCTATTGCTGGTCGCACAAATTGAGCTCAACAGACAAGCTATCAATACAGCAAGCAAGGCGATGAGTAACCCAGCCATTCTTAACATACACATATCATTAGCTGTTAGCACAGTGCTTCTATATGGTGTGATGTTCTACACTGGTAGTAAGCTACTGGGTGGAAATGAAAGTATTAGAAAATTTCATAAACCAATAGGCCTATTAACATTGACTGTCAGAATAGCAACTCTTATAACTAGTAATCTAATCCCAACGAGTAATTAGGATAATAAATGACACCAATGGACGAAGTTAAGAGTTTACTAGAATCTGGAATACAAAATTCATATGTTGAAGTTGGAGATCTAACAGGAACAATGGATCATCTTGAAATTCTTGTTGTCAGCGACGAATTTAAGGGCAAGATGAGAATAGACCAGCACCAAATGGTAATGGATGTTTTGAAAGAATCATTAAAAGAGAAAGTACACGCAGTGAAAATAAAAACAATAACTAAAGAAAAATACGAAGAGGTGAAGTAATGAGTGAGAATCCTTTTAAAGTTTTAAATACTGACGGACCTGTTCAAGAGGTTCAAGCCAATGATGTTAAAGGTGGCTTGACTGAAAGAATAGAGGAAATCTTAAAAAGTGACAGACTTGTTTTATTCATGAAAGGAAACGCAGATTTTCCTCAATGTGGATTTTCAGCAAATTCAGTTGCTATTCTTAAACACCTTAATCAGCCTTTTAAGACTTTTGATATCCTTCAGGACAATGACATTAGACAAGGTCTAAAAGAATACTCTAATTGGCCAACTTTTCCTCAACTCTACTTTAATGGTAAGTTGCTCGGCGGTAACGATATAATCACCGAGATGTTTGAAGAGGGTGAGCTACAAGAAGTATTAAAATAAAACAGGGGCCCTTTGAACTGGGCCTTTTTTTATGAAGACAAGCACCGGACCTATAGGAAATATTCAAAATCCCAAAAAGCCAATTAATATTGTTGGTGGTGGATTTAGCGGACTTGTAATGGCCTATTTTCTTCAAAAGGAAGGATTCAAGTTCACTCTTTTTGAAAATGAATCATTAGGCGGTAAACTTCAAACAATTAAAACAGAGTACGGACTTGTTGAGTATGCAGCCAATGCTATTTACTCAAATCATGATGTGGATGAACTCATAAAAGATTTAAATCTAAATCCAGTTTATGCTAAATCAAAATTAAAGAAATGGCTCTGGAGAGGACTTCCATCTTCCCCATTAACTTTTTTTCAGATAGTAAAAATTCTACCGAAAGTTTTTAGTAAAATTCCCAATAGAAATTTTAGAGACTTATCCATATATGATTTTTTCTCTCCTCTTCTTGGAGAAGAGCTCGCTTACGATCTACTCAGTGCCATTTTTGGTGGCGTATATGCAATAGATTCTAAAAAGCTAAGTTTTACTTCTGTATTCAAAAATCCAGTCAAAGCTCAAACATACTTTCAGTTTTTTATAGAGCAGAGAAAGCTTAAGAAAAAAAATTATAAAGCGAAATCAATCAGTTTCCAAGGTGGAATGGCAGACTTATGTCTGGCTTTGCGTGAGTCGGTAGCAGGATCAATTCAGAGAAGCCGGATCAGTAAAGTTGATGATGTCGACAATTGGATTATTTGTACCGATGCTCACTCAGCTTCAACAATACTAGACAACGAAGTTTCTGAAGTGTTGAAAAAAATCGAATACACTCCTCTTACAACAACTACACTTTTTTCTAAGAGTCGAGTTGAGTTTTTAAAGAAATCTTTTGGAATTGTGATACCACCCAAGTATGGATTTAAAACGAAGGGTGTACTGGCCAATACAGAAATTTTTAATCGTCCACTCACATCATTTAATAGTTATACTTTCATTGCTCAAGGTTTAAATGACAATGACCAAGAGTTCTATAAGGAAGTTGATAAGTTAATTTCAATAAAAGAAGAAGAAATTTGTGGCACTTTTTCTATGAAGTGGGATAAGGCAATTCCTGTTTACGATATTCAGCGAGAAGAAAATATATTAAGATTGAGAAGACTCCTTTTAGAATCTAACAATCTTATTCTTTTTGGGAACTATATTGATGGTATTAGTTTAAGAGAAATAGTGACTATGGCAAAGAACTTTGCAAGGAGCTTAAAGTGACAAACAAAACAGATTTCCCCTATCTTCATGGGTATTCAGAAACAGAGCAAAACAGACTAAGACAGCAAGCAAGGTTTGCTGAATATACAGTTTATCAAGATATCAATTTTTCAGGTGCAGAGAATGTACTAGAAGTCGGTTGCGGCGTTGGAGCACAGTCAGAGATTCTACTCAGACGTTTTCCAGATATAAAGCTGCAAGGAATAGATATAATGGAGAAACAAGTAAACTCAGCAAAGGAGCATCTGGATTCCCTAGCTTATGCTAAAGGCAGATACAAGCTTGATCAGATGAATGCCCAGAACATGGATTTTGCATCAAACTCATTTGATGGTGCTTTTTTATGCTGGGTGCTTGAGCACATTCCCAATCCTTCAAATGTATTGAGTGAAGTGAGAAGAGTTTTAAAGCCTGGATCAAAAGTTTATGTAACTGAAGTTCTAAATTCATCATTCTTTCTTGATCCTTACTCCCCCAATGTTTGGAAGTACTGGATGGCATTTAACGATTATCAATATGCAAATGCTGGAGATCCATTCGTAGGAGCCAAACTTGGAAACTTAATGATGAGTTTAGGTTTTAAAGACATAGAGACTAAGGTTAAAACTTGGCATTTAGACAACAGACAACCTGAAAAAAGAAAAGAGACAATCGACTTTTGGACAGACCTGCTTCTCAGTGGTGCTGATCAACTTATAAAAGAAAATGTAATTGATAAGAAGTTGGCAGATGATACTTACAAGGAATTAAAAGCCGTAGCTTCTAATCCCAATGCAGTTTTCTTTTATTCTTTTATCCAAGCAAGTGCTAGAGTTTTCTAGATCTTCTTCTAAAAGACGGAGCTGCCCCTTCTAGGATAATATTCATTCGGCCATGACCGTCAGATTCAAGGTGCATTTTCTCAAGGTGCATATTATTTATCTCTGGAAGAGCTACAGGCGGAAGATCCATTCCACTCCATTTACCAGCTCTCTCTATTGCAGTTTCAGCATCGTAATCAAAAAGTTCTTCTTTAATCATTTTTATAACTTTTTTAATTAAAATTTTCCTCATCTTTTGCACATTTGAAGGAAAGCCGTACTCTTTATGTCCATACTTTAGGATGTTATCATCTAGAACTACATCATAAACATTAAAGACAATATGGGCCATCTTCTCTCCGTCTACATCGATATTTTCAACTCTAACATCAGCTTTTAGAATTGCTGGGAATCTAACAAACTTCTCTCTTACTGCTCTGCCTTCCCATTTAGATAACTCATAATGAATATCTAAGATTACAGTTGCTTTAGATCCTGATTCATCTAATTTAATTAATATTTTCTTCTCATCTAAGCTTGCTCCCATTTCTTCTAAAATAGGCTTCCAAACTCCAAAGTCATAAGTAGTGACAATAGACTTATTTATGTAGTTTTCACTTATACTTGCTAAAAATTTCATATCTGGTCTTGTATTAAATCCTTTTTTAATTAAGGCTTTAGATTTATCAAGATCACTTTTTGTTCTTACATCAGTTGGCTCTTTTGTAATTCGGTTATTTACACAATCATCACCAAAAGCGACATAACTTCGAGTTGTACAAAAGTCTCCACCTAATTCTGCTAAAAAAATTGTTCCAAATGGATTCGAGAAATCAACTAGCTTTAAATAGATTGGAAATATTGCATCTGTTACAGGTTCAATCCATCGATCAGATTTAAACTGAATATTATCAAATGATTTGAGAAGCTCTTCTGCAAGATTTTGCTTAAAGAGTTCATGTAATTGATCAAAAAGTAATACTTTTAAATTGTCTTTATTTTCTACAATAATATCAATAATTCTTTGATGATTTAATCTTAAGTCACGCCCAGCAAAACTACCTCTAATGTCAGGAAATTCAATTTGCTTTTCATCAAAAATAATATCAATTAGATCGTGATCTTTAGTTAACATTTCTGTAATTCGAGAGAAATTACCTTGGCTGAGCTCAACTTTCATTTCATTGTTTTTCTCAACAAACTTCAAGGCCATATCAAAGTCAATTTTAGCACCTCTTTTGAGTACTACTGTTGGCTTTATTATTCTGACGGTTGGTTTCTTTGTAAGCCCCTCTACTTCAAATTCTAAAGAGATATCTCTTGCACTCGCTGCAAGCCCAGTAACTTCAATTGTTGAAGTTAGAGTTACATTTCCATCAGCATCTTCACTTGGTGTAATTGTCGGCTCAAACTTCCTAACTGAGTAGGCAAAATCATTAACAATAAGACGGGGCTTAATACTAGCATACGATAACCCTACTATGTCTCCAACTCTCGCCAATACATCATGCAAGTCATTCGTTACATATTTTCGAACACTTTCTTCTGAGTAGATAAGTGGATCCGAAAGAACAATATTCTTAGGATCAACACCATTTACTCCAATATTATCCATAAACATTCTAAATTCTTCTAATAAAAAGATATTCCACTCTTTATCTGTTCTTGAGTAAACAAGAATATCAGGAGTCTTAGCAATAACAGAACTCGAAGTGATTAAAAGAAGTAGAAATGCAATAAACTTCATCATTATTTACTCCCTAGTGTTTTCAAGTTCAATCGTTCTATATCTGTAGTGATTATAATATGACCTGATTTTTCTACATAAATATTTTTTGGTATTAATTTTAGGCCATCGATATCGAGAAAACTAGTGATCTCAACTTCAGGAAGAGAATCTAGTTGAGGAATTAAGTCTTCCTCTAAAGTAGAGATAACAGAGTTTTCCACTTTGCTCCACATTTCTTTATATGGATAACCATATGTATTTTTAAGTGTATTGTTTTTTATAGGATTATTTGCTTTAAATGAAATGAACATTTTGCCATCTCTTCTAACAAGTTTTGGTACAAAACTAATCTCTAATGGGAACCAGATTTTTCCACTTTCAACCATTGAACCAATTCCGTTACTAATATAATTACCAATTCCCTCTGTTGAGAGTTCACTTAGTTTAATTTCAACTTCAGCAACGAGAACAATTTCACCTTTTGATTCAACTTTGACCTCTTTAAAGCCTTTTAAATAATCAGGCTTATAGTTATTTATTGATGAGCTTAAATTAGTATCTAATCGATAGTCTCTACGAGGTGCAACACGAGTGTTATCTATTGCAACAGTTGGTCTCGCAATAGTAGTTAGACTAGCTCTATCTCTAACCTTTATTGTTCTGACACCTCCACCTTCTAGGTGAAGATGTACATTCTTAACATAAATGCCTTTCATTTCGGCAGCATCTTTAACAATTCGTTGAATAATATCTGTTTTATTTATAGCGTCGAGAGCACCATTTAAAACTGGCTCACTTATAGCAACTGCAAAGTCATAGTTTTTATCTTTAATTTTTTCAAAGTTAATATCAGCTAATCTTCCCTTTCCGTTCCTTAATGATTCTGAAAGATTCCATTTCTTTCCATTAAGAGAAAATGAATTTGTAAACTGTAGGCTTAAGTTTTTCATTCCTGAAGCTTTCGCTCCAGCAAATTCTAAGTCGTATTTAGCAGAACTTACAACAGCCTTTAAAATTGATTTGATTTTATCCATCATTGACAGGTTAGAGGCAAAGTTGATTGGTCTAGCATTTGAGTTAAACATCTGACTAACTTGATTTCTAATATCTTCAAGCTCTCTTCCATAGTCTAATACAGAGAACTTTGAAGTAATATTGTCTGCTGGAATCATCACTTCTTTATTAACAAGTTCAACAAGGTCTTTAGTAATAAACTCACCAGCTAAAAGTGCTAAAGAGCGCCCGAGTGAATCTTTCTGAGCTAAAATAGCATCCTTTAATTTAGTAAGGTCTGTTCTCAACTCTTCTCCATCTATTGTTAATTTGAGATGAGGCAAAATGAAGTCAGAAAAATTAATATTTAATTTTATTGGGTTCTTAGATATTCCAAGTTTCTCATATACATAACGCTCTATAGAGTTTTTTGGAGATTTTAAGTTTGAATACATCTCTTTAAACTTTATGCTAGTTTTTCCATTAACGACATTAACTGTAAGTATAGCTGCAAGATCAAGTCTCTCCCTCGATGAGATAGAATAGTTTTTTACTTTTCCAAATAAATTCTTTTCTCTATCGCATTTCCATTTTTTCAACTCACATAATTCAATTGAGTTACCATGAATATTCAGGCCTTCAATCGAGACTTTGATACCAAGGTCAAAGCTCTTCTGAGAACCTTGAGTTGCAACTCTAAATGAGTCAGCAATAATATTTCCATCAATTTTAATAGGTGATGTATCTATGTAAAAAATAAAATCTTCTTTTTGATTTAAAGGAACAAAATTTTTTATAGCTTTGATTACTTTATTTTCATTGAATGAACTTGCAGATATTCTTTCGAAAACTGGCTTACTAGAATAAGTTAATGAACGAGTTCCTTGAGTTTCATGGTAAGAAGAAACAACCCTTCCAAGGATATTCCCTAGACCCTTGCCAGTAATATTGACAGCAGTATGTTTGGCCCAAACGGACTGAACAACTAAAAGTAAAATAGGTACTATTATTCTCATCATAAATATCTCCACCCTTTTAGAGAAGCAAGACCAATGCCAACACAATGAGTCTAAGACCCTAAAAATACACTATATGCTAGGAACTTTTTGTATTAATACTAGAATTGACTGTCAAAAGTTTAGTCACTTTTATGATAACTCTCAATAAACTCTTGCTGCGACTTAGAGTCTAACTTGAAACTATTAGAAAAAGTGCTTAAAAGAATAGAAAATGTAAGCCATGACCTTTAACCTTTTCTCTCCTTTTTCAGAAGTCAATTCTTAGGCTGATAACTTGTTTTTTAAGCGTTAACTCCCTTAACTATTTTTAAGTATGTAAAAATTTTATGTGTTTTATTCTTTACAATTACCCCGTGCAAAAAAAATTTAAGTAATATTAAAAACCATATAAAGAGTTCGATCTTACTGTAATCAGTGGAGTAAATGTAACTTTATTATTATTGATCCCACGCTCCATCAGGGGCTTAAGGAATATTAAGCATATTCTTAAGGAAACTATAAGTTTGAATTGTTATAAGTTGTGATATAAATTTTTCTCTAATTTAGATTTTTTGTTTTACTGCTAATTCCTAATCCTCTCACTGCTCGTGTTTTTAAAATCTCCACTTTTAGATAAAGGTTTATACTAATGAGTAAAACACGTCCGACACTATTTTTACATTCTCTTCAGCCAAAAGAAGAGAAGTTAATAAAGTCGACACTTAAAGCGCATTTTAATATTAAAAAGTTTTCACCTACAAACAATGAAGTCAACTGTGATGTGATCATATCTGGTGATGGTCATTTTGTTGATGAGGCATTTGAACGTGAAACATATGGAACTAAGGCCATCTTTCAAATCATTTATGGATCATACCTCGCTCAAAAAGCAGCCGGATACTTTTCAATTCCCCTTATCCCTCAAGTCCTTTTAGTTACCATAAAAAACTTTGATCACTCTGGAAATAAAGAGAGTACTTACAGTACTCAAAAGTCTTTCATTGTTGAAAATTCCTATCCAGCAATTGAAAATGAAAGAGAAAATCTCAGAAGTTTATTTAGACAAACACCAGAGATGGTTTGCATAATGAAAGGTCCCAACCACAAGTTTGAATTTGTAAATGATGCTCATATAAAAGCTTTAGGATTCGACGCCACAGGGCTTTCAGCAAGAGAAGCTCAGCCAGAGTCTATAGAACTTCATCATATTCTAGATACCGTCTACAGTACGGGAAAAACGGCTGAGTTATTTGAAACTCCCATAACAGTGGGAAACCAACTTCGCTACTTCAATCTAACCTTCTCTGCACGAAAAAATTCTTTGAGTATAGTCGATGGCCTAATGGTGTTAGGAGCAGAGATAACAGAACAGTTTCTAGCTCGGGAGATGTTTCGTACCCAATGTATTGCCCTACAAATGACTATGAATGGTGAACCGCTTAAAGAAGTCTTAAATGTATTAGCTTTAGCCGTTGAAGAAAATCTACCTCGAGGTGTTTTCTGTACAATTCTTTTATTAAACTCTGATGGAGTTAGCTTAAGACTAGGCGCAGCTCCAAGCTTACCAGATTCATTTCACAAAGCCGTTGACGGACTAGAAATAGGACCAAACTCTGTTGGCTGTGGCAGAGCTGCATATTTGAAAAGAGAGGTAACAGTTAATGATATTCGAACAAATCCTTCGTGGTCAATGTACAGTGACCTGGTAGAAGAAAATAATATAAAGTCTTGTTGGTCTACACCACTAATGACTTCACATGAGGAACTCATTGGTACTTTTTGTCTCTATAACAGAGCACCTGAGGATCCAAGCACCCAAGAAAGACAGATTCTTGAACTCATTAAACAAACTATCTCTTTAATAATTGAACGAGATCTAGATATTCAAAAAAGAACTAAAGCAGAGCATGCACTTCGAGAAAGTAAAAAACTACAATACTCCTCTGAAGAACAACTTAAAATGGCAGTAGAGGTCGCAAAAGTAGGGTTTTATGACTGGGATATTAAAAATGATGTCGTTAAAATAAGTACACAAATATCTAAAGATTGGGGCATTAACTCAGATACCACGACACTGGACCATATCTATAATAGTATTCATAAGGATGATATTGAAAGAATAACAGAATTGGTTAAAGCAACTATTAAAGATGATGCCGTTTATCACACTACTTACAGGATTATAAAAAGTAATGGAGAAACCGAGTGGATGGAAGTAAGAGGTAAAGTTCAAAGAAATAGAAAAGGTGAACCTGTTCGATTCTTTGGGACATCCATAGTCGTCACAGAACAAAAGAAAAGAGAAGCGAGCTTAAAGCAAGCTCAGATAACTGCTGAGAATGCAAGCACGGCCAAAGGTATATTCTTAGCAAATATGAGTCATGAGATTCGAACGCCATTAGGAGCTATAATGGGATTCCTCAACATTCTAAAGGATCCAGACATATCTCAGGATGAGTTGAATGAATATATTGGTATTATCGACCGGAGCTCAAAGCAACTGCTACATATTGTTAATGACGTCTTAGACTTATCGAAAATTGAAGCAGGAAAGTTTACTACTGATCCAACTGAATTTTCACTTGTGGAACTTCTAAATGACTTTAATTCTCTTATGTCCTTTAAATCCAAGGAAAAAGGATTGGTATATGAGATGAAACTAGAAACAAAAATACCTGACTGGGTAAAAGCTGATCATACTCGTTTCCGACAGATTTTAAGTAACCTTGTTGGCAATGCTATTAAATTTACAAGTAATGGATTCGTCTATTTAAAACTCTCTTTCTCAGAAGATGAGATATTAACAGTAGAAGTAAAGGATTCTGGGTGTGGTATTTCTAAAAACGCTCAGATGAAAGTTTTTGAACCATTTTCACAAGAAGATAACTCTACAACTAGAATCTATGGTGGGACTGGTCTGGGTCTTAATCTTACGAGAAGACTTAGCGAAGCGATGGGTGGTGAGTTTTATTTGAAAGAAAGTGAAGTTGGAGTTGGTACAACTTTTTGTATTAGTCTTCCATTTGAGCTTCTCCCTAAAACACAGATGCTTAATCAATCACAAGTATCTATAGTTAGTGAAGAAGAGCCTCAGACGGGATTTGAATTACTTCCAGCGGCTCATGTACTAATCGTTGAGGATACACTTGAAAATCAACAGTTACTCAAAATATTTCTTGATCGTTGGGGAATCACATCCGAAGTTGCAGACAATGGTTCTGAAGGTGTTGAAAGAGCTCTCGCAGGACACTTTGATCTCGTGCTAATGGATATACAAATGCCTGTTATGGACGGTTACGAAGCGACCACTCTACTGCGCGACAAAGGATATGATATTCCAGTAGTTGCTCTAACGGCCCATGCAATGAAAGAGGAGAAGGATAAATGCTACGAGTCTGGATTTACAGATTTTTTAACAAAACCCATAGATCAGGATAGTTTATATAAAGTGTTGATGAGTAATCAGCATACGGGGAAATCACTACACTGATACTTTTTTTAAGTAAGTTAATTTAAAACAAGTATAGCTATCAAAGCTTCATTTTTATAGTGAACGATAATAAGCTGAACGAAGATCACTTTTAAGAAAACTACTCTTCGTTTTGGCTTTCAGCTCTAATGAGCGAAGAAAATCCATAACCAAAACAAGTTCTCCATCTTTCCAAACTTTTGATTGAGACAGTATTTGCTTGTCATATTTTGAAGGCTTACTTTTCTTCTCTATGTATCTAGGATCTGAAATTTTTGCCATATGTGTCTGTAAAAAGTAGAACAATGAGCGAAGAGTTTCAAAATCTGGATCAATATCTAAGATTTTTTTATAAAAGCCAGCCATCTTTTTAAAACCAAACAGTGAAGCCATCTCAAATGAGTCAAGACGATCTTTGTCGATAACAAGATCCAACATTTGATCTGTAATAGTATCGCTATCATAGTTAACTTTTAATTTATTAATAATATTATAATAAGAGCCAATATTGGATTCAACAAACTCTAAGATGGTCTGCTTAGCAGGGAAACTTAATTGAACTCCCTCTTTAGCAGCAACAAAGTCTAGGAGTTTATCATTTTCCCAAAAAGCGGGAGCTTCAATTTTAATTCCGTGAACGCTGTCTTTTTTTGTGATCTCTTTAAAGAAATCATCTGATTTATCAAACATCAAGATGAGGTATCTATCTTCTAACATTAAGTCATCTGATAGAAGAGCTTCCTTAACATCAGGAACAAGCTTATCTGCAAAGTTAATACAAAATGAATCGGTATTGCCAAAAAGGCCTAAGCTTTTAAAATTATCATCAACCCAAGAGGTTGTGATAGAGGGAGCATCTAAAGTTGATAAAGATATATTTTTTGTTACCGCGCCTTTGATCAAGGTATTCAGGAAGTTATCATAACTATTAATAGCATGAAGACCTGGCTTCAGATTTATATGAGTACTTTTAGTAAATTCCCAAATTTTCCACTTAGAAAGCATAAAGGATCATCTCCCTGAAAGTTTCAGCGGCACTTTTAGACATTGCGATTAAAGATTTTCTTAAAGAACCTCTGTTTTGTGTGTGAATAACACTTGATGATTCATTATCATATAGCTCTCTAGTAAAGGTACTAGTAAGTGGAATACTTTCACTAAAAATAATTTTTGAACTTATAAACTCTTGGTTTGAAGACTTTGAACGCAGGAATTTGATTTCCTCTTCAGTGGGCTGTTTGATTACAATTATTTTCAAGGTAAGATTGACGGTAGAGTTTGAAGGTATATAGAACTCTCCTCTATTTTGTGCAATCGCCGTATCTACAATATTTTCGACACTTCTTGGAGCTCCAGGAACAATCGTTTCTATAATTTTATCTTTCGACATTAGAATACCAATTAATGTCGCATCAGCACCTGATGATTTTATTTTAAGATTATCAAAACCAGAGACCATCCTATAAATTTCTTTCGTAAAAAGTGGTGTGGCCCCAGAGAGTGTACTTTGATTATAAAACATAGGGATTTCAATGGAATTAATCTTATACTGCTTAAATGGATTATCAGTATCCTGTAAACGATACCCTGCGCAAGAAGCAGTTAGAAAGATTAAAAATAATATGGTTTTTAGCATACTCATAGGTATCGAATCTAGGCAGTTCAGACAAGAAAAATAATAATATTAACACTTCGCAAAAACCCAACAACTATGCTAAATAATGTGAGTGAAAAAAATAAAAAGCCTTGCTGAAATTCTTTCGTCATCAAATTCTGATGATGAGCTCTATATTTCTGAAAACTATAAAAGAAAGAAGCGAGCACAAAAAGGATACTATTCTCGACAAGAGAACCTCTTTGACTTTATTCACCTGGTTAATAGATGGGAAACGATTGTAGGAAAGATGTTAGCCGACAACACAATTCCTCTAAAGATTAAAAGATCAACACTTTATATACTTACCAAGCACTCTATATTCTCTCAAGAACTGAGTCTAATGAGTCAAATGATTATCCAAAAAATTGAAGAATCATTTCCCAATTTCAAAGGACAAATTAAAAAGATTAGTTTCTCATCTGGAAATTTTTCGTCCGATGAATTTAATAAAATCAAAGTTGAAAACCATAGAGAGCCTAAAAAAGAAAAAGAAGCCCCCCATCCTTTTGATCCAAAGTTCAGGGCCAGAAAAAAACAAGTTGAGCAAATGTTTGACGATGTTGAAGATGAAGAAGTAAAAAATCTTTTAATTAATATTGCATTAAAACAGCTCTAAGATATAGACAGAGTCATTCCTATCGATAACTCTTTTATTTCGAGTACACTTTTCTAATGCCTGGCTCCAGTAAATATTATCATGCGGTAAAACCAACATAGCAACACCATCCACCTTGAGAGAATCATCAATAAAGTTTAAAAGTAATATCATCTCGCCTTTAGCCATTAATCTACATGTGTTTTTGTTCATGTTACCTGAAGCTCTAGATGCTTCTATTGCAAAGTATGGTGGATTACACATTATCAGATCAAACTTTTCCCTAATAACAACATTTGAGAAGCTCTCATAGATACAGGAAACTTCAATATCTTTCACATGTTGAATGTTAAGTTCTAAAGATTCTTTAAATTCGATTTGTTTCTCAAGGAAAGTAAGGTGACTAGTACTAGGACGTTGTTTCCAAAATTCAATTCCTACAACTCCACACCCAGCACACAAATCAAGAACTCTATCGTGTTTCTTAATATCTCTAGCTGCAATATTTGCTAAGAAAGTACTGTCTTCACTAAAGTGATAAAAATCTGGCTGATTATAGTCGAGATGCATATAAATAGATTAAATAGTTATCTTCAAAATTCCCAAGTCTTAAGAGATTGAAAATACTATAGAGAATTGCCGTTTCATTTTTTAAATTCTCAGAGTAGATCTTCTTTTTTTCTATGAAGAGAGCATTGATCGGCGTTATTTTTTTGGTGATAAGATAGTTATAGAACGCTTCATTTTCAAGTGTACGAATGGCTTTTTCTTTAAGGATTAATTTTGAGGACTGTCTTAAATATTTAAAAGCTACCCCAAGTATGAGCCTTTTATCTTCTTCTTTTGGAAAGCTTGAATGAAAGCCAGTTAATAGCTTGGGATCGCTACCAAGCCTCTCATAGATTAAAGCCTGGTCCATAAATTTGAGTAACTCTTTCTCTGAGCTATACTTCTCAATCCAATGAGTCCATGCGAAAGGGAATCTCTTCGCATTGTTAAATGATTGCGTTTTCTCTTGAACATAAGAGAGCCTATCAGGGATAGTAAATTCTTCACTTAATAATTCTTTTAAATAAGGATCTAGATGAATAGATAAATAAGCGACTAAGGAGTCAAACTGCAAACTATTCCCATAGTTATCTTTAAGTTCTTCTAAAATCTCAAGAGTTGATCTCGAAAGTTCTCTATTCTCAAACAAAGAGTACTCTTCAAGAAAAAACTGATCTGAAAACTCGGCTGAGAGAATTGAGGTTATTATGGAGTTTACTTTTCCTTGGAGGTTCAATGAATTATAAATTGACAGCAAAACTATTTTTGAAAATAATTTAGGAGATTTTTCTAATTGATCTGCCATATTTTTGAGTTTAATTTTGTTTTCTATTTTTTTATATTTTTTTAGATCTTTGAAAATTTTAAGGCCTAGACTCTTTTGTTTAAAGTTTTTTGCGCTTACTTTTTTAATAAGCTTTAAATCATCCTCTGAGACGGGATAGAGAACTTTATCGATTTCGATTTGTTTTTTAGATAGGATAATAGAGCATTTATTAATGAATTCTTTTTCAGAAGAGCTAAGATCATCTACCAAGATAAGACCGGCTAAAAATGATTTGGACTTTAATAAATCACAATTCTCGACAGCAAAGTCTTTAGTCGTAACGATATTTAATCCAGTAATAGTTTTATAAGCTTGAACCTTAAAAGATCCAAAGACAAAGGGCTCTAGATAATTAAGTTTTTTTTTACTTGGTCCGGAATAACTTGAGCATAGCCAGGAGTAATTATATGGATATTAGTTTCAATAAACTCTTTAACAAGTCGTTTCCGAAAGTAGAAACCGGCTAATGCTAAAACAAATAATATTACAGCCACTAGTAAGAGAAAATTTTGATTAAATAATGAGTTACTTACTTTTTCTTCAGGTTCCAAGTCGCTAAGAGGTTTCATCGTTTTTCTATTTAACGGTTTAATCTGTTCAGTATGATGTTGAACAGATCTCTCTTGCAATTGTTGTTTCGGAGTATCTTCAAGGTGTTCAACTGAGTTTTTAATTTCTTCTAAGATAAGCTCTTTTTCATCTATTTCCGGGAACTCAAGATGTGAAACATCCGGAACTTTTGAATCGTCTTCATTTAATAATTCATTTGAAAGGGCTGTTAGAACTGAGTCTGCTTCAGATACTGGATTGAAGCCTTGAGGGAATTCATTAGTTATATATTTCTCTATTAATTCTTTTTCTCTAACAAAAAACCAATAGCCGTTACCACAGCTTATTTCGTCTTCATCCTTTAAGGAGCCTTTCCCTAAAAGTTCTCTGATTTTTTTGATCGAAACTGGACCTAGGAGCTGATTAGATGTTGTTCTTATAAGCCAAACTTTATCCATCAGTTTACTGCCAATCCTATAAGTGCTGCAAGATCTTCATCATTAAATCTTAAACCTGCACTCACAGTATAACTTTGGCCATCAGTCTTAGACGCTAGGTCTTCCCCTGCGACTTTAGCATAAAATACATTCCAAATTCTAAATTCAGTAGAAAGTCTTACAAATGCTCCGAGATCTTGGTCAAAGTCAAAAGTCTCTAAACTTGCTCTTAAGCTATTTGACTCTGTCATCCAGTCAACGGCCATCCCACCTGTCGTCTCAAATAGACCGACTCGAAATGCAAAATTATTAATTTTACGTCCAATTTGAACATTAAATTTATAAGCCGTATCAACTGTTTCTCTTTCATTAACTACAGTTTCTGGCCCACCATTCGTTGAAGTGGTTGTAGTTGTTTCATCGCTTATAGAACGCCCATAATCGCTTGAAACAACTCCAAACCTAAAGAATCTTTCAGGACTCGGTATTAAGTCGACATCTAAGTCTGTTCGACTTGCGTTGTCGCTATTTATCCCCGTGTACAAAGAAAGACTTGTTTTATAATTATTCACTCTATTAACTAATCTGTTTACGCCAGAGAGAGTCTCGTTAACTTGATCGATTACTTCGTCATCTCTAAGAAGCTTACCAACTGTTCCTCTTCCCTCTTTTACGTCATTTACAATTTCTTTCAAATCAGAAACTGCTTTATCTACGTTAGCAAGGATTGGCTTTACTCCTTCAAGATCGTTCATAAATGATCCATCAGCGTATCTGTCTGTTTCAAATGCAACTTGCGATGAAACTTTCTTAAGGTCAGCAATAATCGCATTTAGTTTATCTTCATTTCCGTTAATAATTTTCTTCAAAGATAAAGAGACTTCTTTTGCATTGGCGGTGAAGATTCTAATATTTTCGATCATCTCTTTCGCAATATTATTTTTATCTTTGTCATATAGTGATTCACGAATGGCACGAGATATTTCTTTAACATCTTTAAGTATGTCAGAAGCATCTTTCCCTAGTTCTTCGAATCCAGCACCTTGCTTCGCAGAGACTAGACTATTGGATTTAAGTCTTTCGCCATCGGGACTTCCAAGAAAAATATCTATATATTTATCCCCCAGGAATCCGACTGTTTTTATTCTTAGCTGTGAAAATTGAGTTATTTTAATTTGATCAAGAACTTCAAAAGTAACCAGTGCTTGAGATCCATTTAACTCTACTTTTTTAATTTTTCCGGCAACAATACCGGCAACTTTAATAGAAGAGTTCTCGTAAATTCCAGAGGCATCCTCAAGAATAGTTTTGTATTGAACATAATCTCCGAAACCACTTTTGTTGGATGTGATTTGCAAAGACACCACTACAAGTGAGCCAATTGCCAATAATGTTAAAAATCCAACCTTTAATTCGTTCAAAAAGATATCCTCAAATTTTAAGTAGTTAGAATTATTGTAACTTAAAGATTATAAAATTAAATTTAAAAATTATTAGGTAATGATTTCCTCTCATTCACCTTGTCATTTATTATGAAAGTTCTAAAAATCTTCTGATGGTCGGATTAGTCGAGCGTTTGAACTCCTCGACTGATAAGTGTTCAACAACCTGACCAAGCTCCAAAAAAGCAATATAGTCTGATATTCTAAGAGTTGCAGCCACATCGTGAGAGATAATTACTGATGTCATTGGTAGATGAGCACCACTTTTATGAGTTGATGTAATGAGATCATCAACCATATGGGTCGTTATTGGGTCTAGTCCAGTAGTTGGTTCATCATAGAGCATAACCTTTGGACTCAAAGCTAAACCTCTAGCAAGCCCTACTCTTTTTCTCATACCACCAGATATTTCGGAAGGAAGCTTATACCATGCATGGTCTTCAAGACCTACCTGGGCCATTAATGATAAAACATCTTCCTTAATTTGTTTTTCAGATTTTTTAGTAAACTCTCGCATTGGAAAAGCTACGTTATCGAAGTTTGTCATTGAATCAAAAAGTGCTGAGTATTGAAAGACCATCCCAAAATTGGTGCGGAACTCTCGAAGTTCACCTTCGTTAAGTTCGGTTAAGTCTTGTCCTAAAACTTTTACTTGGCCACTTGTTGGATGATAGATACCAAGAATATGCTTAAGAAGTGTTGACTTACCAGCTCCCGAGAAGCCTAGTATCGTTGTGATCTTTCCTTCGTGAACATTGAAATCCAGTGAATTGAGAACTGTATGTTCACCAAAGGTTTTAGTTAAATGATTAAATTCTATTGCATTAGACATTTATAGTACCTTTGCAAGTATTGCTGTTAAGAAGAAGTCTGAAATTAAAACCATAATCATTCCCCAAACTACGGCCATATTGGTACCCTTTCCAACACCTTCAGCTCCACCTTTAACAGCGAAACCTTGGTAAGTACCTATAATTGAGATTATAAAACCAAAGACTCCCGCCTTAATTAGTCCCTCTAAAATCATTGATAAATTCATAAAGTCTGAAAGTTTGGCAAAGTACATTACACCATCAATACCTAGGACTTTTACCCCAATAACCCAAGATCCAAAGTTTGCAACAAGCATAAAGATTCCACAAAGCATCGGCATAGTAACTGTTGTTGCAAAAATTCTTGGGACCGCAAGGTATTGAATACTATTTACGCCCATACACTCTAGCGCGTCGACCTGCTCAGTAACTTTCATTGTTCCTATTTGCGCGGCCATTGCAGCTCCACATCTACCAGCGACTACTAGTCCTGTTAAAACAGGTGCGAGTTCTTTACACATGGCAATTGCGACAATGGGTCCAACAAAGGAGTCTACACTAAAAGCTGTAAAGCCTAAGTATATTTGATAAGCAAAGACCATTCCTGAAAATGATGACGTGAGAATGACAATAAAAAGACTTTTATTCCCCATGAAGACCATTTGTTCAAAAAACAGTTTTCTTCTAAACGGTGGTCTAAAAAACCAGCTTATACTCGAGACAATATAGAGAGTGAGTCTACCAATTGCGGGGGTTACCTCGAGAACAGTACCACCGATTTTTGAAACACCACTTTTTAATAGGGCAACCATTTGAAAATTATAGTGAATTAAAAGGATGTTGGGAATTTATTTGTCAGAATATATTCTAGGGATTCTTGTCGTTAGGGCCGTGAAGACTTGGTAAGGAATTGTTTTAACCTGAGTGCAGAGATCAGTCATTGAATCCTGAGAGTTATTCCAAAACTCAATCATATCTCCTATAGAAAAAGAGTCAGCATCTTCAATAGTAAAAAATGATGTTAGATCCATATTGACTCTCCCATGGACCTTAATATCTTTGCCATTGCAGGTTATTTTCAATCCCGCATAGTAAGTGAGAAATCCATCTGCATATCCAACAGGTACGGTTAAAACGGTTCCATTTTCTGGAACGACTGTTCCACCATAGCCAACAGGGTCACCTTTATGAACTTTTCTGATAGAGATAATATTAGTTTGAAATCGACTGATAATTTCTCCAGTCCATAGTTTTTCTGCTTTTTTATAAGATCCCACACTTGCTGGGCCATACAGCATTAGTCCCGGTCTAATATGTGATTGTTCTAAACCAAACTTTTGTTCAACAGCTCCAGAGTTTGAAACAGAACTATCCTGAACTTCAAAATGAGACTCTAGCTCTTTTTTAATTTCTTTAAATATTTCGTATTGTCGCTCAGTTTTATCATTTTTTTGAATTTTAAAATATGAATTTGAAAAATGAGTCATCAAGTGAGAAATAGATTTGATATTACTTTTTTTAAGTTCTGAAATTAATATTTCTAACTCATTTTTATTAAGACCCAACCTATTCATCCCTGTATTAAACTTTATAACAAGGGGAATACTTTGGCTTTTGAAAGACAAAAATGCACGTATCTGACAGATAGAACTTAACACTGGGGTGAGACTTAGTTTTTCATATGTCGCCAACTCAGATATGACTTCAACATCAGAGAAGACAAAGATCTTTGATTTTATCCCACCTAATCTTAAAGCTTGTGCTTCACCTAGTGAGGCAACTCCAAAGCAACTGGCCAGTGACTCACTTTCTACAAATTTTGAAATTGGTATAAGTCCGTGGCCATAGGCATCGCCTTTAACCATAAAAATTATTTTGTTATCAGGTGCAAGTAAGTTTAATTTTTGAAAGTTCTCTTTGAGAATTTCGAAGTTTACATAAAGCGATGAATTTTGTCGCATTAGATATTAAAAACAGGAGAAGTGCTTGATGGGCGAATCTCTTGTGTTTTTAGTAAGTGCTTCGTTTCCATTTGTCTCAAGAAGTTTGTAGAACTTGGTGTTAAGCTCAACAGTTCTGGTTTATCAGAATTACTCATTATCAAACTTGAATCTTCAAAAAATTTGAAATACGGAAAATCAGAAATAAAGTGTTTTAGTGTTTGAAAGTCACGGTCTAGGTTTTCTCTATCAACAAACAATAAAATACTTTGAGTGCCGTATATAGAAAATCGGAAATCCCCAGAAAGATTTCTAGTTAATTCCTCTTTAAAGTCTTGAATAAAAGATTTCCAGTAAAATCTATTACTATGCTTCTCTTTTAATAGGCCTAGAAATGGAGATAGATCTAGATTGATAACTTTATGCTTTGATTGAGCTTGGTGAAAATAAAGATCATCTAAAAATGACATCGCTTCATAAGCGTCCATTTCTTTTTGATCCTTCTCAATAGTTAACTCATTTATTTTACTCATTCTATATAAGTTAGATAATCTTTCAGAGAATAGACTCCAATCAAAAGCGTTTAGAGATGTTTCTTCAAAATTTGCGAGAATTAAAATATCAGCATTAACATACTGTCCTTTAATCTCGATAGATCTTGCCGCATTTAATAGATAGTCACGAGACACATCTTCGGCCATCTCTTTGGCGTAACCTTTGATTCCCTCGTTACAAGCTGTGCTTAGCCAAAGGTCAGGAAGAGCTTTAAACTTAGGCCCTCTTTTTTCTATACTTGAAAGCTTTTGCGAGTTTTTTGAAAGTTGATAAACTCCAAAAGCCAGACAATGCTCCCATTCATTAAAAGTTGAACTAAGGTTTCTTAGAAAATCTTTAGAATTTGTAGCACTTCCTAGCTTGTTAAAAAATTGATTCATAAGCTCAATTTGGTTTTCAAACTGTTGAGTCTTTTGAGCAATTTCAGAAAGAGCTTGAGTTCTTTTTTGAACACGATCTAACTTAGTTGCTAATTCAATATTTTGATCAATCAATGATAGCTCTGTATTTCTTCTTCTAAGAAGTGAAATTATTTGCCCAGAGATACTAATTTCTTTTTTTATAAGACCGAAGTGATTAAGATTATAAGTTGAGTTAAGTAGCATCTTTGTTTCTTCTTTATAAAAGAAAGAGAAACATAAGTTTCCAGATTTAACTTTTGGATGGTTTTCAAAAAGAAGCTCACCTTCAGACATTTTCTTAACGTCAACGATCGTGAGGTTTGGAGTTTGAGTATTTATATCAACCCAATACTCATCAAGATTTTGATAAAAATGAGCATAGATGCCAAGTTCTCTAAAAGCTTCCGAGATGACTTTGGCTTCAGTGATATCATCCATCAATAAAGCTACTTGAAAATCTTTTTGCTCACTACCTGTTTGGTTTTTCATCATTAGTCCTTATAATCATATCTTTCTATATTATGACATTCTAATTTATAAGATGACAAGGGGCTCAAAGCGCGAATAGTTCTTCTTTCTTTGCTCATATAGCTCTTTCAGTTCTTCATCAGTTAAACGTCCTAGAGGCCTACTAGTTTTATCCTTAGAAATCCTTTTGAGGCAAACATCAAACGGAGTATCCAAGAAGTAGCCTGCTACATTTGCTTTATTACTCAAAATCTCGATGGTCGTATCATCTAATGTCCCTCCACCAAGAGCAATCCACACATTTTCTAGGCTCAAGACCTCAACAAGCTCATCCTTCTCAGTCTTTCTAAACCATTCAAAGCCTTTTTTATCAATTAAAGCACCAAGATCTTCGAAGCCATCTCCATACTTTTCAAAGATTTTAAAATCTAAATCAACAAAGGAATATCCGAACCATTTTTCATTTTCAGAAATTCTTTTTAAAGCCGTTGATTTACCGGCCCCCATAAATCCACAAATAAAGTACTTCATATTTTCCTTTTCAGTTTATATCGGGTGCGTTATAACCGCGTCTCAACATAAAGGTACGTGGATAGTATATGAATCAATTGATCGATAGTAAAAACACAACAGGAACTTTAGTCGTTACTAAGTTTCCAATGGATACTGCACAGACATACGATATAGATGAGTCTCAACCTTGGGTTAGAGATATCCTTATTGAGCTTAATGAAAATGCTGATACAAAGCTTCCAGAAGAGTATGTAGAAGACAGCTTTGTAAGAATCAATCTGACAATTGAGAAAAAGTTTAACAGCACTTATGGTGAATATCTTATTCTTTCTGGGTCAGTTGCAACAGAATATTTTACTCAGTGCATAAGAACTTTAAAAGAGATGAAAGATGGATTAGAGGTAGAATTTAAAGCTTGTTACCTAGATTCTGTTAATGAAAAGAATGAAGAATTAGCTGATCAGGTCGATATATATATGGATAGCGAAGTTAGAGAGCTTTATTTTTACGAAAGCCGAGTTGCAGATATCAAGCTTTTGATCCACGAACAGATTTATCTAAATTATAATCAGTACCCTGTTTTGGATAATGACGCGGATCTCGGGTTAAATGAGGCCCCTACACAGACGAAGCAATAAATTAAATAGAGTTTTGTCCAAAAAGAAGTTGGCATATATAGAATCTTAACCTATATATTTAGACTCGTTTTAAGGACATTTTAAAATTACTAAAACTAATAAAAATAAGCATAACGGAGTATATTATGGCAGTTCCTAAGAAAAAGACATCTGTATCAAGAAAAGGTTTAAGAAGAGCTGGTCAGCATCATAAACTTTATAGAAAGCACCCAATGAATTGTCCAAATTGTGGCGATATGACTATGCCAACTAAAGCATGTCCAAGTTGTGGTACTTACAAAGGTAAAGAAGTTTTCGCAATAAAAGTAAAAGAAGAAGAAACTGAAACAGAAGCGTAAGCATCTGTTCAAAATCTCTTTGGCATTTTTATTAAAAACTACAACCAAGTAGACCAATTTATTTAAACTAAAATAAAACCTTCAATTAATTTAATGTTAATTGAAGGTTTTTTTTTTCCATAAAAGGAATTCACTATGTTTGCAACGAAGATATCTGGTACTGGGAAGTTTCACCCTGAAAAGATTATGACAAATGAAGATATGTCTAAAATTGTCGACACTACAGATGAGTGGATCTTTCAGAGAACTGGGATTAGAGAAAGAAGAATTGCCGACCCCAAAACTGAATTTCCAAGTGCTATGGCCTATCATTCATCTAAAGAAGCAATAAAAAATGCAGGCCTGACTGTTGATGATATTTCAATGATCATTTTCTCAGTGACTCTTCCTGATTATCTTTTTCCAAACACTGCAAGCCAGCTTCAAACTCAACTTGGAATGACTAATCAATGTGCATGTATGGATATCAATGCTGCATGTACGGGATGGGTATATGGATTACAAGTTGCCGACGCTTTAATTAAAACTGGTGTTCACAAACACATACTAGTTGTTGGAACAGAGATGACCTCTTCATTTAACAACTGGGAAGATAGAAGTTCATGTATTTTATTTGGAGATGGTTCAGGAGCAACTGTACTTTCTCAAAATGAAGACAATGATGGAGCAGAATTTATTGATTCAATCCTCAGCTGTGATGGGACTAAATCTGATAGCCTAATTTTATTAAAGGGCGGAAGTAAGTCACCCATTACTCACGAAGTTCTTGAAGCTAAAGAGCAGTTTGTCACAATGGATGGTCAAGTAGTTTTTAAAAATGCCGTTAAAACAATGGCCCGTCACTGCGCGACCCTACTTGAAAGAAATAAATTAACAACTGAAGACATTGATTGGTTTATTCCTCACCAAGCCAATCTTAGAATAATTGAAACAACAGCAAAGCTTCTAGACTATCCAATGGATAAAGTTATTTGCAACGTTGAAAAATACGCAAACACTTCTAGTGCATCTGTACCAGCAGCTCTTCATGAAGCTTTTATGGATGGAAGAATAAAAAGAGGACAGACTATCTTATTTGCAGCTTTTGGAGCTGGGTTAACTAGTGGTGCTGTTCTTTTAAAATTTTAATCAATTAAAGCGGAGAATGGATATGGGTGTTACTCTTATTTTTCCTGGTCAAGGATCTCAATATGTTGGAATGGGAAAATCAATAGATTCTCTCCCATTAGCTCAAAATGTCTTCAACAGTGCCAACGAAGCGTGTGACTTTGATTTAAAATCATTAATGTTTGAAGGTCCTGAGGATAGTTTAAAACTAACTGAAAATACTCAGCCAGCGATCGTTGCTCACTCGGTAGCTTTGTATGAAGTTTTAAAAGAGTATCTAGATAAAAAACAAATTAAAATTGATAGAGTCCTTGGTCACTCAGTTGGAGAATATTCAGCTCTAGTAGCAGCAGGATCTCTTGATCTAAAAGATGCCGTTAAAGCTGTTAAGAACAGAGGTCGCTTCATGCAAGAAGCAGCACCTGCTGGTGTTGGAAAAATGTTTGCAATGCTCAGAATTCCAGCTGAAATTGTTGCAAAGGCTTGTGCCGAAGTTTCAACACAGAATGAACAAGTAATGCCAGCAAATTTTAATGAGCCCACTCAAACTGTTATCTCGGGCCATGCCAAAGCATGTGACAAAGCAATTAAATGGATAGAAGAAAACTTTGAAGGTCGTTTCAGAGCAATGGAGTTAAGTGTATCAGCTCCTTTTCATTCTACTCTTATGAAACCAGCTGAAAAAAATCTCGAATTATTTTTAAATAATATAAATATAAATGAGAATACTGTGCCCTATATTACAAATATAGATGCAAAAACAAATAAAGCTGGAACAACTCCCGATGTAATAAAGAATAGTCTAATTGAACAAGTATGTGGGTCAGTTCTTTGGAGCCAGTCTATTGCAAGTCTTCCAAGCGATACTATTTTTATCGAAGTAGGGCCTGGAAAAGTTTTAAAAGGTTTAAATAAGAAAATTAATTCTGATCTGAGAACTTATAATCTTGATTGCGATGAGGGCCTCAACGGTCTCGAGGATTTTTTAAATGAATGTAACTTATAGTGATCTTGAAAATAAAATTGTTCTTGTAACGGGAGCGACGCGTGGGATTGGAAATGCAATTGCAAAGTCTCTTGCAAAAAACAAAGCCCACGTAGTTTTTAACTATAGAAGTAACCCTGAGAGTGCAGAAGCTTTAGTCAAAGAACTTAAAGAGCTCGGAGCATCTAATGCAACGGCACTCAGCTTTGATATGACTGACTATGAATCTATGAAGTCTAGTCTCGATAGTTTTGTTAAAGATCATGGGTCAATCTCTGGACTTGTTAACAATGCAGGAGTTTCAAAAGATCAGCTTATGATGAGAGTCAAGCCTGATGACATCGATTTTATAATGGACATTAATTTAAAATCAACAATGGTTTTAACGAATCATCTTTGTCGAAACTTTCTTAAAGCTAAAGATGTATCAGTTGTGAATATGAGTTCAGTCGTGGGGATGATGGGAAATACATCTCAATCTGTTTATGCAGCTTCAAAAGCGGGATTAATTGGTTTTACAAAGTCTTTTGCAAAAGAGCTTGGATCGAGAAAAATGAGATGTAACGCTATAGCACCAGGCTTTATTGAGACTGAAATGACTGCAGATATAGCTGATAAAGCTCAGGAAGACTACAAGAAGGCCATTCCAATGGGTGAATACGGAAAAACGGAAGATGTAACAAATCTTGTCCTTTTTCTACTGAGCGGCGCGTCATCATATATTACAGGAGAGGTAATTAAAGTTGACGGTGGACTGTATATTTAACTAATATAACGACATCAATTAAATAGAAAATAAAGTTAAACTTCGGAGGATATATCAATGGAAACACAAGAAAAAGTAATCAAAATTGTAAGTGAAGCAACAAAAGTGGACGCATCAAATATCAAAGCAGAAACTAATTTTATCGATGATCTGAACCTAGACTCACTAGACATGGTTGAGATGATGATGAAAATGGAAGAAGAATTTGGCGTAGAAATTCCAGAGGATAAAACAGAAGATCTGAAAACGATCAACGATGTTACAAACTTCTTAAAAACGATGAACTAATAAACTTTGCCTCGGAAGTTTCCGGGGCTTTTTTTTTGGGTATTTTTTATGCAATTAAATCGTGTAGCTGTCACTGGTATCAGCGCAATATGTGGTCTTGGAAATAATCTAGAAGAAGTATGGGCAAACGCGATAGCAGGTAAATCTGGTATCTCTAAGTTAGAAATGGAAGGTTCTGACTCTTGGCCTGTTCAAATCGGTGGAGTTGTTAGAAACTTTACTGTCTCAGAAGAACTCATGAATCTTAAAGATCAAGATCGATTTGATAAGTTTATTCATTTTGCACTTCACTGTGCAAATGAAGCAATAGAAGAATCGGGACTTCTTAAAGCTGGCTACGATCCCTATATGATTGGGTCCGTTTTAGGTGTTGGTCTTGGTGGATTTCCCTTTATAGAGAAAACTCATCAAACTTACCTCGACAAAGGTGCAAGAAGAGTATCTCCATTTTTCGTCCCTTCATTTATACCAAATATGGCCACAGGAAAAATTTCTATGAAGTGGAATTTTCGCGGTACCAATCATGCGGTTAGTTCAGCTTGTGCATCTGCGGCTCACGCTATCGGAATTTCTGCATCAGAAATTATGCTTGGTCGTCAAGATGCAGTGATTACTGGTGGAAGTGAATGTGTAATAGGTGGCTTAACAATTGCGGGCTTTGCCTCAATGAAAGCTTTATCAAAAAGAAATGATGAACCAACTCTCGCTTCTCGTCCATTTGACAGAGACCGTGACGGATTTGTTATGGGAGATGGAGCTGGAATTTTAGTTTTAGAAAATTTAGAAAAAGCAAAAGCTCGTGGAGCAAAAATTTTAGCGGAAGTTGTGGGCTACGGCTCAACTGCGGATGCTTATCATATAACTAGTCCTCATCCAGAAGGCGAAGGAACTATTCCTTGTATGCTTCAGGCTATTAAACAAGCGGGAATAAAGCCAAGTGATATTGATTATATAAATGCTCATGGAACAAGTACACCAACTGGTGATATCGCTGAAACTAATGCTATTAAAGCAGTCTTTGGTGATCATGCAAAAAATCTAAATATCAGCTCAACTAAGTCAATGACCGGACACCTTCTAGGTGCTGCTGGTGGTTTAGAGTCTGTATTTTGTGTTAAAGCAATTCAGGAGGGAATTATTCCTCCGACAATAAATCTTGATAATCCATCAGATGGCTGTGATTTAAATTATACGGCCAACAAAAAAGTAGACAGAGAAATTAAATATGTTCTTAATAACTCATTCGGGTTTGGTGGAACTAACTCGACAACAATTTTTAAAAAATACGAAGAATAGAAAGGAATTAATATGAGTTTTCTAAAAGACAGCGATCCAGAAGTTTTTAAAAATATTGAACTAGAAAGAAATAGACAAGAAGTTGGCCTAGAACTTATAGCCTCAGAGAACTACTGTTCACAAGCTGTTATGGAAGCTCAAGGAAGTTGTCTTACTAATAAGTATGCTGAAGGTTATCCGGGTAAAAGATATTATGGTGGATGCGAGCACGTTGATACTGTTGAACAACTTGCAATAGATCGTCTAAAGAAACTCTTTAACGCGAAATACGCAAACGTACAACCCCACTCTGGTTCCAGTGCTAATATGGGAGTATACCTAGCAACTTTACAACCTGGAGACACAGTCTTAGGTATGAGTCTCGATGATGGTGGACACCTTACTCACGGAAGTCCTGTGAATTTTTCAGGAAAGCTCTATAATTTTATAAGTTATGGTCTTGGAGAAGATGAAAGAATTGATTACGATCAAATTGAAGCTCTTGCTAAATTACATAATCCTAAAATGATTGTTGCTGGTGCAAGTGCGTACCCTAGAGAAATTGATTTCAAAAGAATTAGAGATATCGCAACAAGAGTTTCAGCTCTCGTCCTAGTTGATATGGCCCATATTGCTGGACTGGTTGCAACTGGACATCACCAAAGTCCTCTCGACCATGCAGACTTTGTTACAAGCACAACCCACAAGACACTAAGAGGTCCAAGAGGTGGAATTATTCTTTCTAATAATGAAGAGTGGTTTAAGAAACTAAATTCTGTAATTTTCCCAGGAATTCAAGGTGGACCACTTGAGCATGTTATTGCTGGTAAAGCTGTTGCCTTTGGTGAAGCACTAAGACCAGAATTTAAAGACTATCAAGAACAAGTTATTAAGAACTGTAAAGCCTTAGCAGAGAGTCTTATAAGTGAAGGGATTGAGCTTGTTAGCGGTGGAACAGATAATCATCTCATTCTTTTAAAAACAGATTCTGTTAATCTTTCAGGTAAGGATGCGGAAAGAATATTGGAAGAAGTAAATATCACATGTAATAAGAATATGATCCCTAATGACACTCGCTCCCCTTTTGTAACTAGTGGAATTCGGCTAGGTACTCCGGCCATTACGACTAGAGGAATGAAAGAAGAACACATGAAGATGCTTGCAACATGGATAGCAAAAGCTCTAAAGAATCACGAAGATGTTGATACTTTAAAAGAAGTTAAAGCGGAAGTGGAAAGTCTATGCAAAGACTTTCCAGTATATAAATAAGTGTGACAAAACTCGACGATCTTTCAAATTCAATTGGAGAATTCATAAAGTATTGGGGCTTTAAACCAATACATGGAAAAATCTGGACATACGTATATCTAGTAGAAAGACCTGTTTCTTCAAAAGAGTTAAAAGAAGTATTTAAAATTTCAAAAGCCTTACTCAGTACTACGCTGAGTGACCTTAAAGATTACGAAGTCCTCTTAGATAATGGCAAAGGGCTTCACGGAGCAGAGCTTTTTATCGCAAACAAAGACATCTTTCATGCCATTACAAAGGTTTTAAAAATGAGAGAGAAGAAACTAATTGCTAATATTGCCTCACATACCTCAAAAATGGATAGACTCAGTCAAAAGGAACTTATTAAGCTTGGGGTTTCACCCGAGAGATTTAAGAACCTGAATAATCTCGTTAAATCGGGCAGCACGGCAATTGATAGTATAATTAAACTTGAAAAGATAAATCTATCTATATGGAAGAGCTTTAAAAATAAATTTTAAAATGTTCTCATTGTTATTTTCTTTATAAAAGATTCAACAAAACTTGTAAAATCTCTCCAATACTTCTCTTCGAGGTGTTCGTTACATACGCTTCTAACCAGATTTTTTATTCGAATAGCCCTCTGTTCTAGCTTTCTTTCAGCAATTTCTTTTTTATCCATTAAGTAGTTAATCTGATCAGATGTGAGATCATCGATACTTTGCGCATTTCTAAAACCATTTTTGATCGCAATATCTGAATGTTTAAAAAGAGAGAATACAAAATTGATATTATTATTTCTCAGGTCTAAAGCCTTTGTTTTATTCTCAACGGTAAAGTCGAGTAGATCATCTTTGATTTGAAAAAGAATTCCAAGCTCTTGTCCAATCTCATGCATGGATTTTGATAGAGAATCGTCTCCAAACTTCAAATCTACAACTGATGAAAATGACCAAGCAAAAAGAGATCCTGTCTTATTTTTTGCAAGTTTTAAGTAATTCTCTTCTGATATATCAAAAGGATCCGTGTGCTCCATTTGAAAAATTTCTCCGTCAACAAGAGATTTAAGTGCTGTTGCTATAGCAGCAACTAGGGATGGCTTGTTCAGTTCTGATAGATCTGCAATGGCCTTGGCAAGTATGTAGTCTCCAACGAGAACAGACTTTTTATTTCCGTAAAATGAATTCAACGTCTCACTGCCTCTTCTAAAATGGGAGTAATCAACGACATCGTCGTGTATAAGAGTGGCATTATGAATCATCTCAATTGTTTGACCTAATAGAGCAGCTTGGGACTTTTCAAGATAGAAGTTTTCACCAAGAGCGATACATATTTTTGAACGAAGAGCCTTACCTTCAGCTAGATAATCAAGGCTACCAGCTTTAAGGTAGAGTTTGTCACTGTGATCATCTTCAAAAAAAAAGTTTGCTAAATTTTCCTTTAGACTTACCATTTATAGCCCTTTGTAACTTGTGTATTATATTAAACCATATTATATTGTTCATGACTACGTGAACGATATGGAAAAATTATATAAATTAAGTACATTTGCTAGAAAAGAGATCATCGCTCAAAATTACGAGGGTTTAGATGATATTGACCTTTTGCTGTCTAACCAATTTATCGAAGATGAAGTTGGAGAAGCCCTAATAGAGAATTTTATTGGTTACTTCCAACTCCCGATGGGATTTGTTACTGGCATGCCGATAGATGGTAAACTCGTCAACACAGTTCTAGCAGTAGAGGAAAGTAGCGTCATCGCTGCTCTTAATCATTCAAGCAAACTTTTTAGAAATTCTGGTACCATCGAAACTATCATTCATCCCACTATTCTGATCGGGCAAATAGCATACAATAAAGACGAGCTCAAAGAACTTGATCTCCTAAATCACAAACAAGAAATCTTAATTTTTCTAAAAAAAGAATTCTCCTCTTATTTCGAAAGAGGTGGATCTATTGTTGATATTGAAAGCATTGAAACAGATAACTTCATAACTTATCATATAATGGTAGATCCTCTTGAAGCGATGGGAGCAAACCTTATAACTCAAATTTGTGAAAGGTCTGCAGCATTTCTCGAGTCTGCTCATAATTTTCCACGACCACTTATGTGTATTCTTTCTAATTCATCTCCACAGGCCAGTGTGACTGTGAAGGCAAAACTTATGTGTGAAGAAATTCTAGGAAAAAGAATTGCACAAGCTTCTGCTCTTTCATCAGAGCAGCCCATGAGAGCATCAACACACAACAAAGGAATTATTAATGCTATAGACCCATTACTTATAGTATCTGGAAATGATTGGAGAGCGAATAATGCTCTACTACACTCCTATGCCTGCAAAGATGGAAGATATGGACCACTAAGCAAGTGGAGCTATAAAGATGGTATTTTATATGGAGAAATGTCAATTCCGCTACAAGTTGGAGTTGTCGGTGGGGCAACAAAGGTTCACCCATTCGCTAAGCTTGCGCTAAATCTGATGGAAGTAAAGTCCAAAGATGACTTACAAAAAATTATAGCAGTAAGTGGTCTCTTACAAAATTTTAGCGCCCTTAGGGCATTAGTATCAGAGGGAATTATAGCGGGGCATATGAAAATGCATCTAGATAATATATCCGGCGAGTTGACGAAAGACCCTTCAACTCACAGGAAGCTAGTTAACCTTCTTCAAGAAAGACTCAAGAGAAATAAGAAAGTATCACTAAGTGATGGAAAAGAACTTCTTCAAAACTTATTATCTAAAGCTTGATATTGTACAAGTAAGTTATCCCTCCAAATATAGGTATAACCTCAACAGACTTACACTTGAGTTGCTCCTTACAAAGTTGCTTAAATTTTTGACCTGAAGGAAAATTCATGGATGACTCTATTAAGTACTGATAAGAGTCTTTTGAACCAAAAAGGCTACCAATAAAAGGGATAAGGTATTTCATAAGACCAAAGTATATGCCTTTGAGAAAGAAGTTTTCTGGCTGACCAAATTCTAGAATCAGAATATTTTTATTTGTTACTCTTTGCATCTCGTCTAAAGCCTTCTCAATAGAACTAACGTTTCGAATCCCGTATGAGATGCAGCTCACGTCATACCTTTTATCCAATAAACCCGACTCGGTAATATCGTCGACAAGAAAAGAGATATCAGGAAACTTTATCTTTGCCTCTCTTAGCATTTCAACAGAGATATCAGTCCCCATTAATTCAATAGCAGTATTATTGAACTGACCAATAATATCGCCTGTTCCTGTGGCAATATCTAAAATTGATTGAGGATTTGTTTTTTTAATTTCTTTAACGAGTTTTCTTTTCCACAGCCAATGAGTTCCTACTGACAAAATATTATTTAACAAATCGTAGCGGGGAGCTATTTTATCAAACATCGATTCGATTTTTTCTTTTTGTGGCATCAGTAAACTACCTTTTTCCCAAAAGCTGGTGAAATTTTTACAAGTTCATTTATAACGTTTCTTAGTTCTTGGTGATTTAAAGCTTGTTCCTTATCGGATAGAGCGTCTTTTGGAGATGGATGAGCCTCTATAATGATTCCATCGGCCCCAACCGCCAGGGATGCTTTGGCCAAAGGTAAAATAAGTTCTTTTCTACCTGTTCCGTGTGAGGGGTCGACGATAACTTTGAAGTTAGTATGTGCTTTCAAAAAAGCTACTGCATTGAGGTCTAACATATTTCTATAGCTACTTTCAAAGCTTCTAACTCCACGCTCACAAAGAATGACTCGATTCTCGGCATCATCAATATAGTGAGCTGCAGCAACCCACTCCTTTATTGTTGCGCTAAAACCTCGTTTTAAGATTATTGGCTTATCTAATGAATTTAAGGTTTTCAATAACTCGTAGTTATACATGTTTCTCGTACCAACTTGAAAGTAATCAACTACTGGAAGAAGTTCCAGAGCACTAACCTCTGAGACAACCTCTGATACAAATTGAAAAGAATATTTTTTCTTCAAATTTTTTATTAGCTCGATACCAGACTCTCTTAAGCCTTGAAATGACTCAGATTCTGTTCTCATTTTATAGATACCAGCACGCACAAACTGTGTTCCGATCTCTTCGAGCTGAGATTGCAGTTGTTGCTCACTCTCGAGTGAGCATGGCCCTGAAAAAATTGTAAACTGATTGTCTATCAATTGCACATCCCTATATTGTCCTGATGATCAAGACGTGGTATCGTTCACATTAACATGAACAATAATAAAGAGGTAGATAAATTTTTAGCATCTAACACTGGTCTCATCTATAGTGACAGGGGAAACCTCTACTATGCTGAAGTTTTAAATGAAGCCGAATCTCAGGAGTTCATATCTTTTTTTGATATATTTGGATCTTTAAAGAAAAAGATATACTTAGGCAAAAGAGAAAGTATTAAAGCTGTTGCTGCTACAAAAAAAACAATCTCAAGACCAATAATTAAACCTCAAATATTTGAAGAAGACTTTCACTCTATTTGTAAAAGTATTGAAAAGAAATTTATTATCAAAGCTTTATGGTACAACAGCTATAAAACTTACTTTAATAAGAGCCAGTTTCAAGACCTTATCAAAAATGCGCTCAACTCTTTTAGCAGTCATCTTCTTATTTTTTGGGATGGTGATTTTCTATCAATAACCAATACTCCAGAAGTGTTGTTTGAACAAAAGGCACCCAACAACTTCACAACAGACTGTATTGCAGCAACTGCACTTGTAGCCGATGAACTCAAAAATGACAAATTCATTAGAGAACACAGAAATGTCGAGACAAACCTTCTCAAAAAAATAAAGATGATTACAAATGAGTATCAAATTAGCCAAAAGAAAATAATTAGTTATTCAAACTACTTTCACTATAAGTCAGATATCTCTTTTAATAGCAGTATGAGTCTAGATAAATTAATAAGTTCACTGGCACCAACGTCTGCAATTTTTGGGGATCCAACAGAGAGAGTTAAAGAGATTTGTGGAAGTCTAGAGTACTACCAAGAAAACCCCTCTCCCCTTTATGGCGGACCTGTTCTTATTAATCAGGGAGATACAACAAAAGCACTTATTAATATAAGAAATCTGACAGTCAATATGGGTGTTGCCCAGATTATAACAGGGTGTGGAATAGTAAGAGGCTCAACATATAGCTCTGAATTAAACGAATCACGCTTAAAAATGGAATCCGTGTTGGAGTTTGTCTGTGGATGAATTCTTAAAGAAAATCCATTTTTTTATACTTTGCCCAGGAGCAAGAAATCAAGCATTTTTAAAGATAGAGGGAATCAAGAATAGATTAGATTTCCATTTCGATGAAAGAGCTGCAGCTTTCGAAGCCCTGGGCTTTAGCAAACTCACAAATAAGCCCTGTGCCATTATAACAACTTCCGGTACAGCTGTTGGAGAGACTTTACCTGCAATAATGGAAGCTTATCACTCCAATACCAAATTAGTCGTCATCTCTTACGACAGACCTGAAAGACTAAAAGTTGTTTATGCACCTCAAACAACTCACCAAGAGAGATGTTTATCTCCCTTTATTCGCTCGACAAGTTTCGAAGATGATCTCTATCCAAAACATATTAATATAAAAAGTGATTTAGAAACGAAAAGTATCACTCTTCCTAAAAGAGAACTACAAATTCCACTCATTATTATTAGTGAAAAAACATCATTAACAATGAAACAATATCTCGAATTATTAAAAAAAGAATGCTTTATTCATCAAGAAATAACATCTCCTTTTTTCCAAATACGAACAAATCTTGAGATCTTAGATGATGATCATTTAGACAAGCTCTACATGCAAGGTTTTTTTAGTCAGGTTATTCGCCTTGGTTCAATCCCAAACTGTGGAGTTTGGAGAAAACTAGAAAGAACAATCAATCCGCCGGAAGTATTTCACTCTACAGAGGAAGATGTTTTAGGACTAAGCTTTGGAAGCCGCCTAGATCAAGATTTAGCGAATGTATTCAATACTCTTCCACCAAAGAGCTCAATGACTTTACCTAAAAATAAAAGTGAAACAATAATTAATAATTTCCCAGCAAGTGAGATTTTTCTTTTAAAAAATATTATTATTCAAAATGACAAAGAAAATACAATCTTTTATTTCGGAAATAGCCTAACAATTAGAAATGCAAAACATTGTTCTATAAAGAATGCCAAGATCCAAGTTTCGAGAGGTTTAAATGGTATAGACGGCCAAATATCGACTGCAATTGGAATTGCCAAGGCAACGACAAAAAATGTCGTTGCCATTGTTGGTGATCAAACATTTATGTACGATGCTAATATTCTTTTTAGAACATTACCGGATAATTTTCATCTCTATATCATTAATAACGGCGGTGGAGAAATATTCAAGAAGTTTACTTTCGATGCTAAAATGTCTAATAAACACGACACTGTTTTTTCGAAATTATTTAAACTACCAAAAAATATAACGGAGATACGTGTTAGCGAAGTAGAAAATAAAAAGCTTTGGAGCATGTTAAGTGAATACTAAACAATCAATATTCATTCATGGCCTGTTTGGAGAAAGCATTCTCCCCCCCGAAAACAGTAAAGTTGTAACACCGTATTTTCTCGACTCACTCTCCCAATTGGACCTCCGCTCAGATGATGTAATAGTCGCTTACTCTTTTGGTGCCAGAAAGTTACTTTCCTTAATACATAAAGAAGGTTTTCCAGACATTAAGCATATTCATATTGTAAGCGCACATATTGGCTGTAAAAATAGAGTTAAAAGAATACAATTAGAAGATCATATATTAGAAAAAATGAACGATAAATCATTTCTATCATTTTGGAACGAGCTTCCTCTTTTTGAAAAAGACGCTAACATACAAATTGATTTGGATAAATTACCTTTTTACAGAAAAATATTCGACCAGAACCGTCTATCGAACTCTCCTGACTATAATTTACTTATTGAAAAGTGGGAAAATAAAATGACACTTCATTGCGGCGAATTCGACCATAAAATCAAGGAACAGTATATTAAATTTAAGAACACCGTTGTCCATCCAAACTGCAGTCACAGAGGGCCACTCTACTTACTAGAGCCTTTCATTAATGGAGTATTAAAATGATGATGTATATCAAAGCGGCTCGTCCTCAAACACTAATCGCTTCAGTATTTCCAATTCTCTGTGCCTTTATGCTAGCTAAAGCTACTCAAGAATCAATAAATATGACTCTACTTACTCTGTGCTTTCTTATTGGTATATTTATTCAAATCGCAGTAAATATATTTAATGATCTTATAGATGGGGAAAATGGTGTTGATGTTAATCGATTGGGTGACGAAAGAATGAGTTCTAAAGCTAATAAGAAAACTCTTTGGGTATTGGGACTGGCTTCTTTGCTCATATTTTTATTAGCATCAATTCCTCTTTTTGAAAAAAATCTTATATATATCCCCTTGGGATTAAGTTCACTGTTTTTTGCCTATGGTTATACTGGAGGCCCCTACCCTTTAGCTTACAATGGGCTAGGAGAAATCTTTGTTTATCTATACTTTGGAATCGTCGCTTTTGTTGGAACGTTTTTTGCCATATCCGATAACGTAACACAATTGAGTGTCCTCAGTGCATCGCTCTTTGGTATGCTTAGTATTCTAATAATCTATGCTAATAACTACAGAGATCTAAGCGAAGACAAAAAGTTTAACAAAAGAACAATTGCTGTTAAGTTTGAATATCGTTCAACACTCATTTTTATAAGCTTTATACTACTCACTTCGATACACAAGGCTTTGTTCACTTATCTTACAGTAAAGCCCTTTTTCCTACTATCTCTCCTAGCTGACTGTCTATTATTTTTACTTATTTTAAAAAAAATCAATAGACAAAAAATTTTTAAATTATCACTTTTAAATTTAGTAACCACCTCTATCATCTACATCGCTGTAATATGAAAATTTTTTACAATCAAGATTCATCATTTCTCTTAATTAAAGTTGTTTTTGGAAAAAAAATTGGTTTTTCACAGTACCATGAAATAAAAGATTTAAATTATCCAAGTGAATCAGAAGTTCTTGAGGAGATAACACAAACGAAAAGACACTTTCTAATCACGAATGCTTATCTAGATGCTTTTGAGTTTTCAAATCAATATATAAAAGACAATCTTTTATTCAAAAATCACTCACTATTTTACAAGGATCAGTTTTATCGATTCAGTGATATTTTAAAGCTCAAGCTAACTGGCGATCTTGATCAAGATATTACGCTTATTAGTGATTATGACAAACAGTTTAAAAAACTGCGACTAGATTGTAATAATAAATATACGGACAAGAGTTTTAAGCTTTTGCTAAAAAACATTAATAAAGAAAAAATTGAATATATTGAGGATCCATTTCCATTTAATCTCTCTTTGTACAATAAACTAGATGTTCCAATCGCCATTGATCACCTCTACAACCTTAGTCCAAATCCAGAGTTGTTCTGTAATTTCAAAGTAATCTATAGACCAACAATAAATCCAAATGACAAAAGAGCTTTTGAAAGTATTTTCTCAAATCAATTCGAAGGTATTTTAGGTGCATGGCACAGTTTTTGTTATTTAAGAAGAATGGGCGATATCAATAAAGTTCAAGGAATATATAATCCTTTTACACAACAATTATACAGTCAAGGCAAACAACATATTCAAATCAAAAAGGACGTCGTTCAAAAAGAATATAGAAGGCTTAGGAGACTAACATGGACAAAATTGAAAATTTAGATAGTTCTATTTTTTGTCGTAGACCAGATGTATCGATTGAACTTTGGGAGAAGCTGGCAACAGACTACTTTAAAAAGAAAGATTTTCTATATTTTTGTTCTTCGGGTTCAACACAGTCACGCTTAAAAGTCTTTGAGATATCATTTCAAAAGATGCTCGGGCATGCTCGAGTGCTTAATCAATTTTTCAATATTACAGCTAATGACAAATGGCTACTCTCTCTTCCCCATTTCTACATGGGAGGACTTTCAATTATGTTTAGGGCCTATCAAAATGGAGCTGCAATATATTCACCGAAAGACCATTCAATTGAAGCAATTATTAATTCTTGCAAAGATCACTCCATTACTCATCTCTCACTTGTCCCGAGACAAGTACATGAACTCATCAAGAAAAAGTTATCGTTTCCAGAAAATGTAAAAATGATTTTTGTCGGAGGAGATAGTCTATCTTTAACTGATTTTGAATCTTTAAAGAATTATCCACCTATTTTCTATGCAACATACGGTGCTAGTGAAGTCTGCTCACAGGTGGCAACCTCAAAGCTCAACATGTTTAATTCCTTTGAGATATTACCCTGGAATAAGGTTAGTATTAATGAAACGATCGAAGTCGACACCCCCTATATTTTCGATCGAGTCTTCTCAGTTAATGGATCGAAAGTCATCATTGAGAAGCCTTCTGGAACAGTATTCAAAACTAATGACAGAGGTATTAAAGATGAGAATATTTTGACTGTTTTAGGCCGAGTAGATCGCCTCATAAAAAGTTCGGGCTCGTTTATAGATCTTGACCTACTCGAGGCAGAATTAAATACCATAATACCAAAAGAAATAGACTTCTATCTTACTTCCACCCTCTCGGATCAAAGAGGAAGTGAAAGCGTTATTGTTTCGAAAAGTCTAATAGACAAAACAATTCTTCAAAAATTTAATATTTTTAATTCTCGAATTGTAGATCAGTTTCTTTACACAGAAAGTGGTAAGCTTCGAAAGGTTTACTTATAATTCCATGGGAATCGGGAGAAATCTCTTTCTCTTTTTTCAAGAAATGCTGTCTTACCTTCCCATGCTTCTTCCGACCCGTAGAGCATTCTCGTAGCCTCTCCAGCAAAAAGCTGCTGCCCTACAAGTCCATCGTCCAAAAGATTAAAACTATATTTAAGCATTTTTATCGCCGTAGGTGATTTCGTTAATATCTCTTTCCCCCAATTAACGCATTCGTCAATTAACTTTTCATGAGGAACAACCTCATTGACCATTCCCATATCGAAAGCTTCTTGAGCAGAATACTCTCTACCGAGAAAGAAAATTTCTCTCGCTCTTTTTTGACCAACTTGTTTTGCCAAAAGAGCAGAGCCGTAGCCTCCGTCAAAACTTGCAACATCAGCATCAGTTTGTTTAAATTTTCCAAACTCTTTAGAGGCCAGAGTAAGATCGCAAACAACGTGAAGAGAATGACCTCCACCAGCTGTCCAACCGTTCACAGCACATATAACAACCTTAGGCATAAATCTAATTAATCTTTGACACTCCAAAATATGAAGTTTTCCAAAACCACTTTCTCCATTTTCTTCATAACCATTTTTACCTCTGACTGATTGATCTCCTCCGGAACAAAATGCATGGACGCCGTCCTTAGGACTTGGCCCCTCGCCCGTTAGTATTACGACTCCAACTTTGGGATTTTCACTCGCGTCCTTTAGAGCAGAGTAAAGTTCATCGACAGTGTGTGGTCTAAAGGCATTTCTTAACTCTGGTCGGTTAAAGGCTATTTTGACAATTCCATGTCCTTCCAACTTTTGATAAGTAATATCAGTGTAGGTTTTTAAATCTTTCCAGTTCATATTAGTCCTTTTTGTTAATATCTTAGCAAATTCAGCTTGTTTAGACTTTGAAAAGAGCTCTTTTATGATTAGAATTCCCTAAGACCAAAATTTAAATGTGACTTAGAAGTTACCTGGAGAAACTATGAAATTAATACTACTAGCGGCAATTACTGTACTGACGGTATCTTGCTTTGGTGAAAAGTCAGCAGAAATGAGAGAGAATAAATCTATTGATGAGGCACAAATCAAACCAATGAACTCTGAAACAGCAGATACTGCTGAAGAAGCCTCTGAAATGGACGATAGTACTGCAGGAATCGCAGAAGAAAATGACATGTGCATCTGCACTAAGGAGTACATGCCTGTTTGTGGAGCTGATGGAAATACGTACGGTAACAAGTGTTTAGCTGGATGTGCAAAAACTAAAATCGTGAATGAAGAACCATGTGAGTAATTAAAAATAATCAGTCATTCAAAGAAATAAAAAAAAAGGACTCGTAAGAGTCCTCTTTTTTTAGCTGAATGCCTGTTGTACGAGCACTACTAAAGCTATAACAAGTACTAATTGTTTCAAGAAAAACATAAATACCTCTCGTGTATGTGTATACATAAACCCTATCAAAGACCAAAACTTAACGTCAAAAGAATTCTTAATTCCAGTTATGCGCGGCGCTTCAAAGAAACCTTTACATAACTCTACTCTTACTTTGACAGAGGTTTTACGATTAGGTAAATTCCCTTCAAATTTGATAGGAAATAGTTTATGAGATGTCCATTCTGTGAAGCAAATGAAACTAAAGTCGTTGACTCAAGACTCCTCAAAGAGGGGCTCTCAGTAAGACGTCGTAGGAAATGTGAAGCTTGTGAGAGAAGATTTACGACTTATGAGAGCATTGAAATACAGATGCCTGTTGTTGCTAAACTTGATGGCAGACGCGAGCCCTACCAGAAAGAGAAGATTCTCAAAAGTATAGCAAAAGCTTGTGGTAAAAGACCTATATCCACAGAGCAAATTGAGAGAGTTGTAGATAATATCGAAAAAAATATTCTTGAAATTTCAAATAAAGAAATTAAATCCAAAGACATTGGGCAACTTCTTATGCATTATCTAAGAAATCTAGATCCTGTGGCCTACATCAGGTTTGCCTCAGTTTATAGAACATTTCAAGATGTTGAAGAATTTGTACACGACCTCCAACATGAAGAAGAATCATTCAATTCTAGTTTAAGATACGAATAAGTTAAGGCCATAATGAATAAAAAAAGAGAAGCTCGCGAATTTTGTTTTCAGTATTTTTTCCATGTTCAGCTCCCCGTTTTTGAAGAACTCAAATCAGGACTTAGTGACAAAGAAATACTCTCATCAATTCTAGACTACAAAGAGAGCACAAACACAATTCTCAGCTCTGATCTGACTGTATTTTCAAATCAAATAATTCTTGGAACCTTCAAGAACTATAAAGAGCTTGAGCTTATTATTGAAAAATATCTAAAGAACTGGAAACTTAGTAGAATCTCTAAAGTTGATCATACTATTTTACTACTTTCTAGTTATGAAATGCTTCACGATAAGTCGACTCCAGTTAGTATCATTATTAATGAGGCAATTGAGATTTCTAAGAAATTTGGAAGTGTTGATTCGGGACCATTTGTTAACGGTATTTTAGATAATGTTGCAAAAAATGAAGTCAATGCATAAAGGCCCAATCGATCATCTATCAAAACTTATTACTCCCAAGACTGCTGGGATTATTTGGTTAACTGACTCTCCTTTAAAGTCTACACTTACGGGAGTATATGAATTCAATTATCTCACTAATGGACTTCTAACTAAGTCTATTCAAAATACTGAAAACGAACAAAAACGATCTAACTATTTTCTAACTGAAAGTTTTGGATCTCCGTTATTTCTATCACACCAAGTCATCGACAAAGCAGAAGACCTCAAGAGTGTTTATAATCAGTTAGACATATCAAAATCTATTATGAGCGAAGAAAGAAATCTTATTTATCTCTTAAATAAATCTCTTAACTCTAAGAATATTAATGTTTTAAAGGAGCTTATTAAAAGGTATGCTCATCTAAACTTTGAACATTTAAATCTCTAGGAATTCTATGAACTCTTTAATATTTCTTTTACTTACAGTTCTTGTAACTACAAGTTACGCCAAAGAAAAGTGTTTTGTAGAAATCGACAGAGATGACATGGAACTTCACTGGGAAGCATTTAAATTTCCAGGAGCTGAAAAAACTGGCGTAAAAGGTACACTAAGAAACCTAGGCCTCAAAGATGAGTACAAAGGCGAGAGCTTATCTGCAATTTTCAAAGATTTAGAATTCAATATTGATACACGTTCTGTCTGGACTAGAAACTCAATGCGAGATGCAAAACTTGTAAAGTATTTCTTCTCAAACATGATTGGTGGAACAATAATTAAAGGTAAGACTTTAGAGTATAAAGATAACAAATTAAAAGTTCGCCTCATTATGAATAGCTTCTCTAGAGATATAACTATGAATGTTGTAAATAAAGATGAGCGCTTTACAGCAACAGCTGTAATTGATGTTCTTGATTGGGGCTTGGAGAAAAGTCTGAGTGCAATCAACGAAGCCTGTACCGAGCTGCACAAAGGCAAAACTTGGAGTGATGTGAACATTAAGCTTACTCTAACCTATGAGAATGACTGCGACTAGCAGCTCAAAACTTGTAAAACTTACAAACTGTTTATCGGCTTAGATCTATTTCAGTATGATCACAAGCGGAGAGAAATATGAAAGTAAATTTATTAAATGCATGGTCTGTTAGGCTTTGTTTAGTAATACATTCATCATTTGTTGTCGTTCATGCGGGTGAAGATAAATCGAACAGAGATTATAAGCTCGAGTGTGAGCACGTGAAAAAGTATGCTGTCTCAGAAAAATATCAAGTGGATTGTTTAAAAAATTATCATCACTATAATTCAACAAAATTCAAAAGTTCTAGAAAAAGACTAATTGATAAGTCTAAATTAAAAATTGCAGAGTTTAACGTTCTTCACCCAGGAAGCTCAAAGACTCGATTTAAAGATTACCAGAAAATTGCAAGTCTTATAAATAAATGGGACATCATTGGAGTAACAGAGCTACTGCCTCTCGTTGGACGTGATCTTAAGCAAAATACTGCACTTGTTAAATTCATCGAAGTATACGGACCTTCCAAGATAAAATTCTATCAAAGTAGATCTCAAGATTTAGAAAAGAAATTAATCAAAGAAGATAACTCTAGAAAAATCAAGACGCTAAAGCGAGCTATATCAAACACCACTAAACTAGTAGCATTTTATAAAGAAGAAATTGAAAAATCTAAACTCAACTATAGAACACCTGGGTATCTGAAGATCCTTGACGAGCTTCACAAACTTAAAGGTGGAAGTAATTGGGCGCTAGTTCTCGCACCCAAAGGCGAAGCGGCTAAATCAAGAGATGTTCATGAGCTCGTTGGTTACTTCTATAAAGCTAATATTGTTAAGCCTGTAGAAAATAAATACTGTGACTCTATTGACCCTAAAGCTAAGTATTTAAACTTTGCCTGTACAGTAAAAATGGATAGCAATGCTCTTGGAAAAGATAATAGTGATATTTTTTCTAGACGACCATTTATGGCCAGCTTTAAGGCAAACAATTTTGATTTCACTCTTCTTACGAGCCACGTTGTATTCTCTTCTCCAGACGGACGAGCTGACAGAGAAAACATCATGAGGAAAGCCTTTGGTGTTGGTCATTATGATGATCTATCAGTTGGTCTGAACTCAACGAACTACGCCCGTTTTGCAGAAGTGAAGGTTACTCTTGATTTTATTGATAGGTTTAAAAAACGTTTTGGAAAGCAAGATGTAATATTCATGGGTGACTTAAATCTAAAATTTTCGAATCAATTTTGGCCAAATGTTTTGGATAGTGCAAAAGGCTTTGAGTTATTTATTGAAAATGAAACTTCTCTGTCAAGAGGTCGATATTATTCAAACGATGAAGAAACCAATGGTTTATCAAATGACTACGATCACTTTATCTTTGATCCAAAAGAGACTTCTGAATGCACCAAAGCCGATGGATCTGCTAATGCGAAAGTAGAGAGTTTCTACAAAGGTGCCATTGGAAGATATGTTAGAAGACTTTATGAAGTAAGAACAGATCGCGTCTCTGAGGATGAATACAATTATAATGAGTCAAAATATCAGCGATTAATAGATCGGTTTGTGACTCCTTTCAAAAATGGAAAAGAGACTATTTTAAAGATTGGAAACAAAAAGATTGTAACGGGTGGAACAACTCATTCTGTTCGAGGATTAATTGATGATAACAAGGAAATTGATCGCTATGTAGATTACTTCCAATCAAGAATCCTTAAGTCTCAACTCAGTGATTCAAGTTACTATAGCTATTTTATTGATATTTTATCTGATCACATGCCAATCGTTTTGGAATGTGACATTTAAAGGAACTACCAGCTATTTCTAACTGGTAGTTTATAACTATTAGTAGTTTAGTAGGTCTCTAATCGCCGCTTCAACCTTGTCAGCATTTGGTAAAGTCTCTTTCTCTAAAATTCTATTAAATCCAACAGGTGTAAACGTCGCACCTAATCTTCTTACAGGAGCATCTAGTTGTTCAAAACAAAGTTCGTTAATTTGAGCAACGATCTCACCACCAAAACCACCAAAAACTTTATCTTCATGAACAACTAACACTCTATGAGTCTTAGTTATTGATTTTACAATTGAATCTGTATCAAGAGGAATAAGTGACCTAAGGTCAATGACTTCAATCGAGATCCCTTCATCTTTTAGTTTTTCAGCAACTTGAAGACTGTGATGAACTGTATTTCCGTAAGTAATAATTGTTATATCGGAACCTTCAGCACGTACTCTTGCAACACCAAATGGGACCTCAAAATCATCAGGCACAATACTCATTGCATCTTTTGAATTATAAAGAGCTTTAGGTTCAAGGAACATTGTTGGTCCCTGGCTTCTCATACATGTTCTCAGAAGACCTGCAGCATCGTCAGCAAATGCTGGCACAACAACTCTTATCCCTGGAAAAGTAGTAAGTGTTCCTTCAATATTTTGTGAGTGATAAAGTCCCCCACCAATGTATCCCCCAGAAGCAAGTCTGATTGTGATATTTGGAGAGAATGCACCATTACTTCTCCAGTAGTCGTGAGTTGTTTCTACAAATTGCTCCATGGCAGGCCAAAAGTAATCAGCAAACTCAGCACCTTCAACAACGATTCTAATATCTTTATCAAAACGACTCATCCCATTTGCTGTACCAAGTATATAGTCCTCAGCAATTGGACCGTTGAATACTCTATCGATTCCAAATTCTTGTTGCATCCCTTTAGAGACATTAAAGATTCCACCTTTTTCTTTGTTGGCCATATCTTGCCCCCAAATAAAAGTTTTTTCATTGTGGCGAAATTCAGCTTTTAAAGTTTCATTTAAAGCGGTGATCAATTTTATAGGCTCACCGGAATCGTCATGAATTCCATCTGGATACTTCTCAGCTTTATATGCTGGTGGAAGAACAAAATTCCATATTGATTCAGCAGTTGGATGAGGTGCTTTGACACCAGCTTTGTGAGCAGTCATAAGCTCAGCCTTGCATTCTGCTTCAATTTTTTCTAATTCTTTCTTAGTGAACATCTTAGCTTTTAGAAGCTCTTCTTTAAATTTTGGAAGAGGATCCTGAGCAAGCGCTTCCTCTCTTTCCTTTTCATCTCTATATAACTCATGCTTATCTGAGTTTGAATGATTTCCCATTCTTACACAATGAGCGTGAACTATAACGGGTTCACCTTTTTCAAGAACGTGTTTTTTAGCTTCAGTCATTGCATTCATTGAGTCGAATACATCTTTTCCATCACAGTGAATAATTCTAAGGTTTAAAAATCCAGAGAAGTTATCTGCAACAAACTCATTCGCAGTTTGATCTTTCTTTGGAACTGAAATTCCATAACCATTATCTTGGAAAACAAAAATTACAGGAAGCTTCTCGTTTGATGCTCCATTGATTGCTTCGTAGACATAACCTTCTGAAACTGAGGACTCACCTTGACTAGAGATTGATACACCTTTGTGATTGTATCTCTTCATCCCTCTTGCAACACCTGCGGCGTGAAGAGTGTGGTTACCTGTACAACTTGAAACGTTATGAATATTCCACTCTGGTTTTGCAAAGTGATTAGACATATGTCTTCCACCAGAAGCTAGATCATCAGCTTTAGATAAACCATTTAAGATAATTTCAGTCGCAGTCATCCCAGCAGAAAGTGCAGTTAACATATCTCTATAATATGGAAACATATGATCTGTTTTCTTATCAAATGTTTGACCAATAGCGAGTTGAATTCCGTCATGTCCTGCATATGGAGCGTGGTAAGACCAACCAAGAGCTTGCTTTAAGTAGTTAGGTGCTCGCTCATCTAACATGCGACCTAAAATTAATAACTCATACCATTTTTTAATTTGAGCTTTTTTTGTTTTCTTTAAAGAATGTGTTTCTTTAACTTTCTGATCAGTTATGGCCACGATTAATCTCCTCGCTTAGTTCAATAAATATATCTAAATTTGTACAACAACTATCGGCATTTAATAAGATAATTTGATCAATTTCTCTAGTTTTTCATTGATAACTAAACGATGTACAGTTAAAATAAAACATAAGTAAACTATGTTCACTAAAGTAGGTATATGAAATCTTCAAGAGCTAGAAATTCACAAGATAAAGAAAATAAACGCAATATAATAATGGATTCGGCCATCGAACTCTTTCTCTCAAGCTCTGGAAAGATTCCTAGTGCCACTCAAGTTGCCAAGTTAAGCAATATGACTAAAGGCAATCTCTACACCTACTTTAAGAGTAAAGAAGAGCTATTTTTTGATCTGTTGATTGAACAATACAAAAACTGGTTCAAGGAAGCTCAGTCTCTGGGTGACTATTCATTCAAGCTCGAAACACGTCTGTTTGAGGGATTTTATAATAATGAATTGCACGTTAAGTTGTGTTCCCTCTATCACAGTGGTTTAAAACATTCATTGAGTGAAAAACAAAAAGAGTTCATAGAAAAGCTAGTTAGAGACCAATTGGATAAACTCACTATTCCGATCTCAAATGCATCAGTGCTAAGCAAGTCAGAGATCCAAATTCTGCTGTACTCATCAATTTCACTTATTATTGGTGCATATCATTTTGAACACGAATATGAAGATGGTTATAATGCTCTAACACCTCAGGATATATACCTTCCAAGACTCAAGGTAATGTGGTCAATTCATTGAGTATATGTATTAAAGAATCTTTCATATTATTCCGAAAACAACTATATGAAATACTTTATTTTAACTCTGTTAATAACAACAAGTTCGGCTTTGTCTGAGCCTTTCTCCCCTTTAAAAATGAGCTGTGAAAAAAGAGGCTTCTCGGAGGCTTGCTTTCGGTTAGGAAATATTTATCGATCCAAAACCAATATGGAACTTTCAGATTATTACTTCGATAAGGGTTGTGATCTTGGTCATAAGCGAAGCTGCAGCAAATCGAAAGTAATTAAAATAAAGGTGAAGCAAAAATTTTTTGCACCTGTAAATAAGATGAATTCAGTTAGTGAGTTTAAATCTCATATCGAGGATTCTCAAACGAAAATTATTAAGATGTTTAAATATCATTGCGATAACGGATCAAACGCTGCATGTGAGTCCTTAAGATGTCAAACAACAGATAAAGGCAGCCAGAAGTGTAAGGATCTAACTAAGAGAGGATTTCAAAGAATGGGAGACTTTATGAAAGACCCCATGGCTTATCTTGAAAAAAACAGAGATAGTTTAACTCCTGGACAGTATGAAGAATATAAAGGCTCATTTACAACTCTTGATAAAATGGTGAAGAACTGTTCTGCCAAAAAGAAGAAATGTATTATTGATGGAGTCGAATACGATAAGATGAAAGAGTTTCTAAATGTTTCAGAAGATATAAATAGAGTGACAATATCGATTGCTAAAAATAAGTGCTCCGAGGGTAATCAAGATGCTTGTTTTGAAGAAGCGCTAGGTAGAGTTACTCAAGAAGCTGCAGCATCACTAAGATCAATTTCAAAAGATCTCCAAAGGTAGCCTTTTAGTTTGTAGTTAGATCAATAGTTCTAATTAAGTTCTCTGATGTTGGAACTTCCCCTGGTCTGATGTCACCTTTTACCAACCAAACCTGCTCTGGATGTTTGGGATTTCTTAAATAAGTTTGGAGAACACTTCCATCCGCATCAATTCTTTGAATAATAGTTATAGCATCTGGATCACTTGCACCAATTCCCATGACCTCTTGCTGTCTTCCGTACTTATACGAAAACTCTGGTCTCAATTGCTTGAGCCTTCCGAGGTCGACGTCTTTATGAGCCTTTCTTGCTCCTACTAGAATTCTTGATTTAAGAAGAGCTTGAAGCTCTGGTGTCTTATGAGAGCCGTATTCAGCAATTACCATTGCTCCCATTGAGAAAGCTTTGCCAACCTCTCTGTTTTTTGATGTCGAGTACCCATAGCTCATTCCGTACATAGGTCCTGTCTCACTATGGTCTTTGGCCATTTTTATAAGGCCATCGCCAAAGACGTCGTCATTGTATTTAGTAAAGTCCATAAGAGCCGCTTTTCTAATCGCCTGTGGAGAAGAGTCAGTTGCATTTCTTAATACGGCATTTGAGGCCATATGCCGGTTAAGCTCTTTAAACATTAGAAGGATATCTGATTCAGACTTTTCAGCTGCTTTAGAGGCTAGCCCTCTCCATACAACTCGGTCATCATACCACTGGTTCATTTTAAAATTAAATTTCTCAGCATCATCAAATGATGCTTTTCCAAAAAGTTCCAAAAAGTCTTGATCAACATAGCCAATCTCAACTCTCTCTATCCCGTGTTTTGCATGGTTGTAGTAAATATTATTTTCACTAAAAGTTTCTTGAGCTGCCTTATTAATTTCTGCCCAGGCTTTTTCTGGATTATTCTCCACAGTTGTGCCAAACATAGGATTGTCTGCAATCTTTCTTTTTATAATTTCTCTATAGAGTTTAGGGTCAATATACTCAACACCTTCCATGTTCTTAAACTTTGCCCCAGTTTTGAGATTAAGGGAAATAGCAGGAGATCTAAATGGAATAACAAGTTCTGCTGAGTTCTCGAGGCTAAGCCCCATTCTTTGTCTCTCTATTAAGTCATCGAGCAGATGATCGGAAGCAATTATACCCTCTTTGATTTCATCAGACCACTGCTTAGCACTTTTATAAATATCTGCATTGGGGTTAATAAGTCTCGGAGGAGGAAAACCCTCTTTAGCTAGTAGATAATTTAAAGCCACCTCTCTAGTCGTTCTACCATTGCCATTTCCAAAAGGGTGAATTGATACAAGATCTCTTTGAAGAGTTGAAACCATATCGACATATTCGTCTAGTTTAGCAGGTGAATCAATATCACCTAAATCTGAACGAGCTTTCTTAAACCAAGAGAATCTTTCTTCGACCATTTCTTCAATAAGTTTTTCGTTTAAAACAAACTCGTCCAATTGTGTTTTTAAAATTGCAACTTCAATCTCACTTTTATTTTTATATTTAGATTTTAAGGAATCTGGCAAACCTAGTTGTTCATAAGTCTTACCTGACAAATCAGTTCCGTGTTTTTGTTGTATTTTCTTTAAAAGTTGAAACTCTTCAATATCGGATACAAGTGCCGGGTTACGGGCCTTAATAATATTGAGCCCCTCTGCAGTAACCATTTTAGAATTAGGATAAATTATTTTTCCGTATGACTGTGTAACGTTGTCAACGACATCACTTCCGTCCTGGATCCATAATAGATAAGGATTTTTAATGAGCTCGTCTTTAATCTGATCGCTGATAGGATAGCTGGAAGAGACACCTCCATAGACGCCTCCTTTTCGAAAGTGCCCAATATATTCAGGAGAGAGCCCTTCAACTCCTCCCTCCATCATTTTAGCTTGAACATCTTTAAGCATTTTAATAGAAAGCTCGGGGCTCTCTTTTAAGAGATAGTTTTTAGCATTAAGATAGTTTTTAAATTCTTTATCACCGTAAGTTTGCCCAATACGAGTAGAGGTTAAATTATCAGAGCCATCCATGATATTTTTGAGACCTGAGTGGCCATGACGACTATCAATAAAGTAAATTGATTCAATTTGATCAAAAGCCTGAGCATCAGAAGTCGGTTTCTTACCTAATCTTTTATTAAACCAACTTCTAGTTCTCGCTAAAAGATTTTCAGGTTTTACTTCTTCCACTATCTTTATGTTTAAGAGTTGGTCCCTCTTAGCAAGATATGTTCTATCGAGTATATCTTCAGCATGACCACCAAATTTAGACTCAATCTCTGTCAGTAGTTGACGTGATGGTGGTCGACCAGCAAGACCGTGTCTGATGAGGAGATCGGCTTCACCAGTAGAGAATCCTCCATCGGTTAAATACTTATACTTTCGTCTGAGTTCTCTCCAAGTATAGCTATAAACACCTGAATCATCTCCAATGAGATGGGCTTTCTCTAAGGCTTCTTCTAGAGCTTTAGAAGCATTTTTATTACCTGTGATTCTTAGCGCTTCGGCCAATCGATCTTTTGAATTTAATTTGGTATTTCGAATTATATCTGTATAAAGAGGTGTCTTATTGACGAGTCTTGCTCTCGCTGTCGAGCCAACAATCTTAAAGTGAAAGCTTTCAATTAGCTTATCTTTATAAGGTCCATCACGAATATTTTTAATTTGATCCCAAATTTCTTTCTCTGCTGCCAAGATTTCATCTTGAGGAATATTATCAGAGAGTTTTCCATACTTTAGCTCTGGATAAAGAGTATCAATAATCTCATCAAAGTTTTCAGTTTGCTGTTCAAAGACATCGGACACAATTTTTTCACGATGAGGTTTTATTTCATCAAGATATTTTTGACTGATTTTAATATTTTCAACTTCATCAAGTTTATTTAAAATCTTTGCTTCTTCAATTTTTAAAAGTGATTTATACGCAGCTGAGCTTGTATTCTCAACTCCAATAATCGCTCTCGAGACTTGACTTATTTTCTTAGAACCAAGCACAAGGATCTTATCCATACTTGTCATTCCCTTTTTAAAGGCAAATGTTGTAAGCGGATTATCTATTGGGTAAATAATAACTTTACCTGTATTCTTTAAGGCTTTGAGGGAAAAATGAATAACTTTTCCAGCTGCATTCTCAGCTAAAAACATTTTAGACTTAGCAGAGAGAGTTTTCAGAGATTTACCAATGGCAATAGTCTTTTTAGATATTGGTGATAATAAAAATTTACTCGCAGCTGAGAGTGCTACTTTTAATTTCGATGATATTTTTGAAATAGTAGATGACAAGGATATAATATCATCAATTCTACTTACTTTTTTAGAAACTTTTGAAACCATTTTGGTTTTTTTCAAGGCCTGTGCAGCTTTTGAAGAAACCTTAAATACTTTCGCTATTTTGGCCGCTCCATTGATACCATGTTTAGCCGCTGTGACTATACCACCCGTTAAAAATGCTGGAACTATTTCGGCAACAATCACACCTGTTGCGGCACACAGACCTGTCGCAAAAGTCTTGCAGCTTGCACAGTCAAAGTCACTATAAGGCTGAGTACACTTACTAAACCTAGGTACACCCTCCCACTTTTCACAAAAAATATCTGTTTTTAGCCACTCTTTAATTGAGCCTACTAATCCTTGCCACATCTTGCTCATGGTTCCCGGGAAATCATCGACCAACATTGAGAAAACTCCATCATCTTCAGATGCTTCGGCCATCGAGAGCTGAGACGTTGAAGAGTGATCTTCTGCATCTGTAACCCAGTTCCAAAATTTATTTGCTTGGTCTTTGATGCCATTTCCAGCCATCTTTAAAAGATCCCATGCCCCAGAAAAAAATGTCATTACCGACTTAATGAAACCAGTTACAAGCTGAGTCGTACAAGAGTCACCACCCAAATTACAATTGGGAATCTTCATAGACTCTGGAATCAACTTTTCAGCTACATACCCGCCCATGCCCATAGCTGAGGCGAACATAAAACAATTCAAATCGGAGGTACAAGTTTTTTTAACTTCAGCCTTTCTATCATCAGAGCAAGAGGCCTCAATGTTAACGGCATTTATATTTTGGATTTGAGAATTTAGTTCATTTGCAGAAGAATTTGGCTGACAGCTTCTTACATCATTTTGTTCGACTGAAATTTCAAGCTCTGTCGCTATTTGTCTCAGTTCATCTTGCTTAATTGAAAGTTCATTAAGCATGACATAACATTTCTCACTGATGCCGTTTTCTTCGAAGTAATCATCAATATTCTGATCTGATTCTTTAGAGCTCATGCATTCTTGATCAAATGCTGAACTCAAATCTTCTAATTCTTGAACAATGCCTTCAACGCACTCACCTTCAGTACAACTTGAAGGCAATTGAGCAAAAACTTGTACTGAAAAAAGAAAAAATATATTAATAATTAGAAATTTCACAGTGAACAGTCCATGCTATTAATCATTTGATTAATATCTTCTTGATGATCCAGGTTCACTTCAAGCCGAAGCGACTTAACAAAAACAACAGTACCTCGACAGTCTATATAATAAGAATCTTCAATATATTTTTTTCCTTTAAAGACGTAACTAAAACCGATGGAGTTAACGAGATTACCATTAGTATTTTTTTGGGCTTTCATAGGTTTGAAGCTAATTACTTTTGCTTGAACACGATCGGCCCAATTTTGTTTTAATTTTTCATAATTTTTTCGACTTTTCTTAATAGAATCAAAGTTTAATTGAATTTTGGACTTCGTATTTGTAACAGTTATATTACTTCTAGAGTTATTGAGTTTTGGAGAAAATAGCCAGTTCTCCATCCCAAAAATGTCGTGTTTTAGCTCCCAAGAAGCTGGTGCATTGAACAAGATTAATCCCCCATCAGATGGGATCTTTATCTCTTTGGCGCCAGCTGATAAGCTGGCTAAAATGGCACAAAGTATTACAAGCAACCTCATTTATTAATTATCGGACTAAGTTCACTTTACTTGAGTCGTTTTATTTCTTTAACAAACTCAATATTTGAATATATTCTAATGATTTTAGCTGATTAAGCCGATAAAGTCGTATATACATGACATATAAAACTATGAACTTTGGAGATAATTATGACTAAAAAGTCTATCGGACAAACTTACCTTGAAGATCCTCGCCTACAGGAAGCTAAGAAACTTATTGCTGAAGCAGTTACAGAGCATCAAAGTAAAATAACGGGAATTAAAGCTGGAGATCCAGAATTAAAAGAGAGCTACGATAAACTTTTAAAAGAGTTTGGAGAGGATCGTGGAGGGAAGCTATTCTACGACTATATCGGTTCAGGTATCGGTAATGGAGCTCTTGTAGAACTTGCCGACGGATCAGTTAAATACGACTTTATCACAGGTATTGGCGTTCATTACTTCGGTCACTCTCACCCAGGTGTAATTGCAGCAGAAGTTGATGGATCAGTTACCAACACTACAATGAGTGGAAACCTTCAACAAAATGTTGATTCACCTAAACTTTTTGATCTTCTGTTAGAACAAGCAAATAAATACGACGCTGGCTTCGATCATATGTTCATGACTTCCAGTGGAGTTATGGCCGCAGAAAATTCATTAAAAATGGCTTTTCAAAAAAATCATCCAGCACATAGAGTAATCGCTTTTGAAAAATGTTTTATGGGAAGAACACTAGCTGTTTCTCAAATTACAGATAAAGCGGCTTATAGAGCGGGTCTTCCAAAAACTTTATCAGTTGATTATATTCCGTTTTATAAGCCAGATCAGCATGAAAGAAGTATCGAGATGGCAACAAAGCACCTTGAGTGGTATTTCGAAAGATACCCCGGCGAATACGCAGCGATGTGTTTGGAGCTTGTTCAAGGAGAAGGTGGATACTGGGTTGGAAATGAAGAATACTTTAAAGCTATCTGTGATGTTTGTCACAAGCACGGTGTTTCAATCATAGTGGATGAAGTTCAATCATTCATGAGAACTGAAGAGCTTTTTGCGTTTCAATACTTCAAGTTAGACAAGCATGTTGATTTCGTTAATATTGGAAAGAACTCGCAAATATGTGCAACTTTCTATAGAGCTGATCATAAACCTAAGCCTGGTTTAATTTCTCAGACTTTTACCTCAAGTGGTGCGGCGATCAATGCAGCTCACTATATAATTAGTGAGGTTGTCAACAACGGCTACCTTGGAAAAGACGGAAAGATAAGTCGTATTCACAAGCATTTCAAAAAAAATCTGGAAGAACTCTCAAGTAAATATCCAGATAAAATCGAAGGACCTTGGGGACTTGGAGCAATGGTTGGGATGACTTTATTTAAAGGTGATATGGAGAAATCGAAAGCATTTACTTTCAAACTCTTTGAAAATGGTTGTCTCTCTTTTATAGCAGGATCAAAACCGACTCGAGTGAGATTTCTTGTTCCTGTAGGAGCTGTTACTGAAAAGGATATCGATAACGTTTGTGCACTAATAGACAAAACGCTAAGTGAGATTGACTAGAGTCAGTTAAAAGGAAAAAAATTGTTTGTTATTCGACCGATAAAAGAAAGTGACCTTGCTGGCCTAATGAGACTTCTTGAAGACTCTGGCCATGGGCTTACATCTTTACCAAAAGACGAAGAAATTATTAGAAATAAAATCCTCTATTCTCAAAGAAGTTTTGAGCATAGAGGAGAGAGACCTAATGGGGAATCTTATCTTTTTATAATGGAAGAGCTGTACACTGGAAAGATTGTTGGTGTAAGTGGGATCATTTCCAAAATTGGTGGCTTTGAGCCCTATTACTTTTATCGTCTAAAAGAAGAAACAAGAGTGTCTAAGATGCTTGGAATTACCAAGGATATCAGATCGCTTCATTTTGAAAAGATTCACGCAGGACCTGCTGAGATTTGTTCTCTTTTTCTGTCTCCCGAATTTAGAAATAGTCAAAACGGAAGGTTTTTATCCCTATCAAGGTTTTTATTTATGGCCGAAGATAGAAAGTACTTTGAAGACCAAGTTATTGCAGAGATGCGCGGAAAAGTGAACAACGACGGTCACTCTCCTTTTTGGGAGGCTGTTGGTAGAAAGTTTATGGACATAGACTTTGCTCAAGCTGATTATTTAACAATGAAGAGTAAAAAGTTTATTGAAGAGCTTCTCCCTGAAGAAGCCATTTTAGTCGATGTACTGCCTCAAGATGCTCAAGACGTGGTTGGTGAAGTTCATCCCCATACTGAGCCCGCAAAGAGGATCTTAGAACAAGAGGGATTTGAGTTTAGCGGTTTAGTTGGGATCTTTGAACCAGGACCAGTATTAAAAGCTCAAATTGATGAGGTAAGAGCTATTAAAGACAGTAAGGTTCTCGAAGTTGGAGAGATTTCTGATGATAAAATGATTGGCGAAGTTTTTGTGATTTCGACCTCCGGAACAGACTTTGTTGCGTGTCTTGGACATGTTGAAGTACTTGAAGATGGAAAAGCTAAGATCTCTGCAGTTACAGCGACGGCCTTAAAACTTAGATTTGGAGAGAAGTTTCGATTTGTAACTTTAAAGAACAAAGTTCACACTCAGGAATCACTAATATAAGTGTCTAAAGTTTAGACACCTAATAAAAATTATTCAATCCATACACATAGTTTTCCTTGAATATGAGACTCTCAGAGGATGAACTTACTAACTCTTTCTTTATCGGTGCTTTTTAGCACTTCAGTATTGGCCAGCATTTTTAATGGAGATGACAGAATTGATTTCTATCAAATTAAAGATGAGTCTATAAAGAATATTTCTAAAAGTATCCCATCTCTAGTACCTAAGTATAAGCTAGTTCGTGAGGGTGATTTTTATCGTATCAAAAGCCCTACTCTACACAGCAATCTAGGCTTTTGCGAGGATGCACCTTTTGCAAAAGAGTATCAGCTTGCAAACTGCTCGGCTTCCTTAGTTGGAGAAAATACTATACTCACTGCAGCTCACTGCTTAGATAAAGGAGAGAGCTCTGATTACCACTTAAGTAAATATTATATTGTATTTGATTATAAAAAAATAGAAGACAGTCCAATTAATAAAATTAAAGCCTCCGATGTATATGAAATTGAAAGCATGCCATATTATAATTTTGAGTGGGATACTATGCATGACATAGCAATTTTAAAGTTGAAGAAAAAAGTAGTAAATAGAACTCCAATCAAAATTGACTTTGATCATAAATATGACGTTGGAACTAAACTTTTTATATTAGGTTATCCACTGGGTATCGCTCAAAAGCTAACCGATGATGGAGACATCGTTAAAAGAAATTTTAATAAAAATTCATTTCGCCATCACTTAGATACTTTTTCAGTAAACTCTGGGTCTGCAGTTTTTGATGCTGAATCAAAGAAAATTATTGGGGTCCATGTGAGGGGAACAGGCTATAATTTAAAAGAATACGGAAGAAGCTGTTATGAATGGCAGATAGGAATTCCCTTTAAGGACTTCGGTGAAGCTAATATTCTCTCAACACTAAAAGATGACTTAAAGCCACTACTCTAAAGTAATTTTTAAAGTTCCTGATTCAACTTGACTCGAATCAACTCCACTCGCTTTAAATAAGCCAAGCTCTTTCTTCTTTTTAACTATATCTTTTTTAAAGTGTCCAACATCCATCGTCTCACCTCTTTTGAGGCGAATTGCAGTAGCAATAGAGAGTTTATCACTTTGTGTTTTAAGACCCACAATATAAACATTACCTCTTTTTTCACAAGTCAGTTCGACAGATTCAAGAGCAACTTTAATAGTCGTAGATTTACCACTCAAGACTTTTACTGATTGAGTCTGGAACGTCTTCTTTCCTAGATCTGTTTGATTTAGACTCGGAAGCGTTTTAATAGATCCTTTAATTTCTTTTAATTCTAGTTTACCTAACTGAGTTACTTTAATATCGCATTCTTCAGTATCAACAATTTCAGTCGTTAAAACGTGTGAGCCAGCAAAGTTTGTTTGAAGAAACTTTCGTAGTGTCTTAGCTCTCTTTTCAGGAACATTAAAATCAATACATTTACCTATTTTTTCTCTCGTATCAATTGGCAAAAGAATAAAATCAACTCTTTTTAATGCTTTTATTGCTATGACATCATTTGTAAAACATGCCTGCATATATTCCAGTGCAAAGACCTGAGTTGGAAAGAGGATAATACTAAATAGAGCAACTAACTTTATCATTGAGTTTTATCCGTCGATTCAAAAATTTTATCTGCAGAAGTGGCAACAAAGCCCGTGTAAAGTTTCCCATCTTTCATGGGGTACCTTTTTGCAAACTCAAAATAACAAGATGGTATTGTCATTTTTCTGTCGGAAAATTCAACTTCTACACTGTCAGCAAGCGTTGAAGATTGCTCGAGAAAAACCTCAGGACTTCCTTTGATCTCTCCTCCACTTTCATTCAATTTAATACCGTTTTCTTTCAAAAAGTCGTTGAGCTCATTTAATTGCTCAAATGAGCTAAGTTCATTTACTGAAACGGTAAAGTGATTGGGTCTAAACCCTATTGCTCCCATCCATGCACCGTAGTCGCTTTCTTCTTTTAAGCTCATATATTCTTCTGAGCTTATCTCCCAAGGTCTCCCAACAGATGTAAAATTGAAGTCTTTTATTGTTTTGTCTTCAAGTTGATCAATTAAAGAATTTACTATCTCATTAAATTTATCCGAGAAATCTTCAAGTCTAAGCTCTGAAATAAAAATCAAAGGAAGGTCTGGATTAGAGTGTTCAAAATGCTTGGCCGTAAGCTTCTTATCTGGAAAATCATAATCACCATTATGAGTATAGCCTGCATCAAGAAATGGTTTTGCTATTACATCTAGACTTACTCTTTTGTGATTGAAGGTTCTTAGAGCAATATGGTCATTTTTCACTGTGTCACCGTTATCTTCCATTAGCTTCACTATCTTTTGAGCTTGTGGATTCAGTGCGACATAATCAGTCCACATCTTGTCTAATAACTTATTAATAGGTGCATCAATCATGGTTTTCTCCAGTACATATTGATATTTTCATATCGTTACACCGATCATAAATCTAACGATTGGCCCTGTAAATAACAGACAATTAAATGTAGAGTAGTTTTACTTAATTTGACCTCAATAATAAGAAATACAAGGACTAAAGAATGGAATTAACACTTCGTGGCGACTACTTTGATGGCTCTTTTACTAATCAATCTGGCTTAAATGCTTCAGATATTTCTAAAAGTTCGGAAAAAATTGAAAAATTTTGTCCTGGGGATCTTTCTCACAAACTATGGGAAGCAAAAATAAATTATGCCAATATTGAAAAAGTCATTGAATCAAGTGTTACTGGTTTTGAAAGTTGGAGAAAACTGAGTTTTGAAGAAAGAATAGGTTTCTTAAAGAAGTTTCAAGAAGAAGTAACCAAAAGAAAAGAAGAAATTGGAACCGCTATTGCCCTTGAAACTGGAAAACCACTTTGGGAATCCTTAACAGAAGCTGGTGCATTAAGTGCAAAAGTAAGTGTTACAATTACAGATTCCCTTAAAAGAATTGAGAAAGAAACTATAAAAGATATTCTTCCAAAGATAGACGGACATATCGTAAAAAAACCACTGGGGCCAAGCCTAGTTATAGGTCCCTTTAACTTTCCTTGTCACCTTGCAAATGGACAAATTCTCTCAGCACTTTTAACAGGTAACAGTATTATCTTTAAACCAAGTGAGAAGACGATGTATTCTTCGCAACTTCTAATCGAATGTTTTCATTCTGCAGGATTCCCTAAAGGTGTTATTAACTTTATCAATGGAACAGTTAAAACAACTCAGGATATTTTAAAGCACCCAGCGATTAAAGGTATATTCTTCACGGGTTCTGTTGGCGTTGGAAAAAAAATACTTGAGTCTGTAGGTGCTGACCTCAATAAGCTCGTGGCACTTGAACTTGGAGGAAAGAACTCAACAATTCTACATAAAGACACAGATATAGATCATGCTCTTCCGGAGCTACTTCGTGCTTGTTATCTTTCAAGTGGACAAAGGTGTACATCGACTTCAATGGTTATTGTTCATAAGTCCATCGAACAAGAGTTCATAGATAAGTTTAAAAAGATAACAGAGAGGATCTTAGTTGATCACCCTACAAAGTACGATATTGATCCTTTTATGGGTCCACTCATCGATGCTGGAGCAAAAGAACTTTATGAAAAATTTTGTCACCTCGGATCTGAAAATGGTGCGACTGATATCATTGGCTTAAAGAATCTCGAGATGAAATACGAAGGTCATTATGTTAACCCTACTATTCACTATCTAGAAGAGAAAAGTGTAAAAAAATCTAATCCATTTACTCAAGAGGAAATCTTTGGTCCAAACTGTACCTTTACACCTTATGACGATATTGAAAGAGCAATTGAGATCGCTAATATTTCTGACTACGGTCTTGCCGCAAGTATCTTTACCCAAGATCAAGATATCTACAAACTTTGTCTTCGAGATATTGATTCAGGAATTATTAACCTTAACAGATCAACTGTTGGAGCTAGTTCAAGGCTTCCTTTTGGCGGAGTTAAGAACTCTGGTAATCATCATCCTGCAGCCGTAAGTATGGTTGATCATACTGTATCAACAGTTGCCAGTCTTGAAACGATGGACAATAGTTCATCAATGGATGATGTAAAAGGACTACGCGATTAATATATCAAAACTTAAGAATGAAAAGTTCTATGTTTTTCTCTTAGCTGCGATTCAGTTTTCACATATTGTTGATTTTGTTGTTATGATGCCACTAGGACCAGTGCTGATGCGAACTCTTTCAATTACGCCTCTTCAATTTGGAACACTGGTCTCGTCATATAATATAAGTGCAGCCGTAACAGGTCTATTCTTTGGGATAATTGCTGATAAATACGATAGAAAGTTTATGCTTCAATTAAACTTCATAGGTTTTATTCTAGGAACTATAGCCTGTGGTTTATCCACTGACTTTGAAACACTCGTGATAGCTAGAATTATAGCTGGTGGGTTCGGTGGAACATTGACAGCTGTTGTTTTAGCGATGGTCTCTGACCTCATTCCTTTTGAGAGAAGAGGAAATGCGATGGGTACAGTTATGTCATCATTTAGTGTCGCAAGCGTCTTGGGAGTTCCAATCGGACTTTTTATTGCCGAAAAATTTGACTGGCATTACACATTTTATTTTATTGCTGCTTTTTCGTTTTTAGTTTTTCTTCTGAGTAATCTCGTCTTTCCCAAACTTGCAGACCATATTCAACCAACAAGAATTAAAGAGAATTTAACTAGGCTCTGGAGCTTATTAATAAAACCAGACTACTTGAAGTCTTACCTTCTAATTTTTGTAAATGTTTTTTCTATTTTCGTTTTAATTCCTTATCTGGCCCCTTTTGCTGTAAAGAATGTAGGGATTCTTGAAACAGACTTAAAGTATATGTACTTTGTTGGAGGATTCTTCACTGTAATCACAGCAAAGGTTGTTGGGAAATACACAGATAAGTTTAACCCTTATAAGGTCATGACATTTCTTTTGGTACTTTCATTTATACCTATTTACTTATATTCAACAGCAGAAAAACTTCCCTTAGGGATATTCCTCATCATTTCAACTTTTTTTATGACTATGGTTTCTGGAAGAATGATTCCACTAATGACTATGGTTTCAGAAATTTCAGCAACAAAAGACCGTGGAACTTTTATGGGACTACTCAATTCAATCCGCTCTCTAGGATCTGCTATTGCAACTATATTTGCAGGAGTTTTTATTTATGAAAATGATGTCGGAACTCTATCTGGATTTGATCAGGTAGGATATTTTTCAATTTTTTTATCTTTTCTAATCATATTTGGTTGTAAACATGTCTATAAAATACTTTTGAAGGTTCAGTGTGAAAGAAAATCTGCTTAAGATATCTGAATTAACATATAAGTATGATGCTCGTTCAGTGAAAGGAATAGACTCCCTATCTTTCTACTTACAAAAGAATGAGTGTGTATCCATCATTGGCCCTTCAGGCTCTGGAAAATCTACTGCACTATCTGTTATAGCGGGTCTGTTAAAACCTCAAAAAGGGACAGTTGATTTTATAGGAGAACAGGTACTAGCTTATGTTCCCCAGTCGACTGAACTTCCCAAAGATAAAACTGTTCTAGAAATTTTAAAAGAAGAAATTACAGAAGAATTAGATGATGAAAAAAGAGAAAACCAAGCTCGTACAACTCTAGCACTATTAAATATCACAAATGAAATAAACTCAAAGACCCAAGAGATCTCAGGTGGCCAAAAGCAAAGACTTATTATTGCTAAAGCCTTAGTTAAAAATCCAACGATAATTCTACTGGATGAACCTTTTGGTCACTTAGATGAAAAGTTAAGATTTGATTTAATGAATGAACTTTTTGAACTTTTTAAATCTAGTGGCATAAGTGTTTTATGGGTTACTCATGAGACTAGTGAAGCTCTCGCCTTTTCGACGAGATTGTTAGTTCTAAATCATGGAAAGCTTATGCAAGAAGGCACTTGTACTGATGTGTATGAGAGACCTAAGAATTTATTTACAGCACAGTTTATGGGAAGAACAAATACTTTGATCACAAAGGTCTTGGATATTACTGATGAAGTGATTTCAACTAAACTTTTCTCCAGAGATATCACCATTCCAAAACCTTCTAACTTTCATTTAAAAGATCATAAAGACTTAATTCTGCTCATTAAACCAGAAATTATCAAAATTGAAGAAGATGGACGGTTTAAAGGTAAAGTTCAAAAACAAATTTATCAAGGTGCTCATTTTCTTACTCAGCTTGAAGTCGCTGGAGAACAAAAGCTATGGCTATACACTGATAAAAAAACTAAATATCCCTTCGGAAAAAAGGTTAATTTCTCTATTGATCTCTCTATGATTCACGCATTAGATGAGCTTTAAACAAGGACTATATGAGCGGAAGTACATTTGGAAAATTATTTAAAGTCACTACATTTGGGGAGTCTCACGGAGAGGCCATGGGTGTGGTTATTGATGGAATGCCTTCCAACCTGGAATTTGAGTTATCAAAACTGCAAGCACAGCTTGATAAAAGAAGACCCGGAAGATTAAAGGAGTCTACCTCTCGAGTTGAACTAGATGAAGCCCTAGTCTTATCTGGAATTTTTGAGAATAAAACTCTTGGTACTCCAATATGTGTAATAGTTAAAAATAACAATCAAAGGTCTCAAGACTATGAAGTCCTTAAAACAAAAGCAAGACCTGGGCACGCTGATCAGACAACAATAGATAAATATGGAATACGCGACTACAGAGGTGGTGGACGTGCCTCTGGTCGAGAAACTGTATCAAGAGTTATCGCGGGCTACTTTGCCTCACTTATTATGCCCGCAGTAACAACAACGGGAATAATCACTCAAGTAGGTCCTCATTTAACGGGCAGTAAATATACCTCAGACTCTAAGCTCAGCCTTGGAGATAAATCTCTTGATGATAAAATATCTACTTACTTACTAGATTTAAAAAGTATTGGAGAATCTTGTGGTGGCGAAATAAAAGTAAAGGTATCTGGTGTTCCAAAAGGTCTTGGTGACCCGTGCTTTGATAAGCTCAAGGCGACTCTATCCCACGGACTTATGAGTATTGGAAGCTGTATGGGTGTTAGCTTTGGTTATGGAGATGGATTCAAATCTGCACTAGGCTCAGAGATTTCGAAAGAGAGATGCGTGTTCGGAGGCATTGAGGGTGGTATTTCAAATGGTGAGGATATCTACCTTTCACTTATTTTTAAAGCTCCCTCAACTGTTGGTGACAATGCTAAAGAAGGAAGGCACGATCCCTGTATACTACCAAGAGTCGTGCCTGTTATTGAATCGATGATTAAAATTGTTTTAGCTGATCATTACTTGATAAATAAAGCTTTATTCATTAAGTAATTTTTTAAGCTCACTCTTTTTGTCATTAGAAATTTCATCTTCTTTTTTCTTAAATTCCAACACTTTCTTTCTTTGGATACTGGCCTTCGCCGAAGTTGTTCTCTCTAAAATAAGATCAAGGTTTCTAAAATAAGCTTTAGTCACAATTTTAAATAAGCTATCGCCATCATCTCTCTTTAGATCTCTTGAGGTTTTATCCGCACTATCAAGTAACATTTTATTTTTAGCGGCTTCACTTAACCCAGTATTTGTAGCATTTCCGCTGTTTGAATTTGAGCTTCCAGATGAGTATCCTGAGTTGTTATAGTTACTATTATAACTTGGAAGTACTGGTGGTTGATAAGCAGCAACTGTTGAAGTTGATTCCTTTTTTTCTTCTTTAGTATCACTAGCAGACTTAGGAGCAGTGTCGAGTCCTTTTCTTAAAGCCGCTGACATTTTATCTATTGGTCTACCGAAAGTATTTAGAAATTCGCCCTGAGCTTTTTTCTTAAGCTTTGCTCTTTTTGTATTACCTACAGTTTTCTCGTAGTGATCAGCTTTTTCTTTTTGTTTTTTTGCACGAAGGGCTTTATTTATTCCCGCAGTAAATACTGTAGTCTCTGAAGAATTAAAACCTTCAGGGATTTTAGGTACGCCACCTTGGCCTACAAATTGATCAGCACCTTCACCTGTGTCAAAGTTAAGTAATGCAAACTGCGTTCTAAATTCAGTTGTGTATTCTACGTTCGAACTTCCACTCCCTTGATATCCGCCTTCTCCATTATCATACTCGCCTTCAAGATCTGTGAGGTAATTTTGGTATTTGTCACCTAGATTTCCATATTCTCTCGCATTAGTTCCAGCTAGAGATCCAATAGTTTTCATATAATAAAGTACTGACTGAATATACGATGAAAGAGCAAGGGTTGGGTACCCCATACCTCCCGCAGATGCCATCGATGGCCAAGTAAAATGATGTTGATAAAAGTAGTCTCCAAATTCTTTAGCATCTGTCTCATCTGCTAGAAGATGTCCAAAACCCATTCCTTCTTGCGAGCTTCCACATTCCTGTAAGTCAAAGCACTGAGCATATTTCTTCGCACCATTTTGAACTTTTAGAATCATACTCTTATCAAAAACTTTCGGTATCCACTGACCAGCCTTAGGTAAAAATTGAACGCTATATTCTTTTTTTCCTAAGTCTAAATTTTTATTTTGCCATTTAATACTTCTAGTTCCTCCAGGATTATTAGATTTTAATTTGTTTATGCCTGCAATATAAGAAGTATTAATTTTTTCCAAAATACCTGCATCACCTCCAAAGTCAGCGTCTCTAATAAATTCTGGATATTTGACATCCAGTAAAAATCTTTCTTCGGGGTCATGGGGATTATCATTTATATCGTCTCCCTCCACATAGGCAAAAGAGTAGATATTCTTAAAGCACATTCTAGACGAAGCGTTTATATCACATATATTATTACTGCTTCCAGCTCCCTGTGACATAAGAGACTGAGGGGAGTTAGATTTGAAATATGGCCCATGATAAATTCTTCTAAATCTTTTTTTACGTGTAAAAAGACTTCCATTTGCTTCCCACCCCGTTAGTCCTCTGTCTTCTAGTTCTCTATAAAGACTTCCATACATAGTATCTTCAATTTCTTTACCATAATAATCATAAGTCTCTGGTCTATTATCGTGAATTCTATCGTAGAGAACTTCAGTAAAAGCCCAAAGTTTAAATCCATTTCCACTAATAGCTCCACCAATTAATCGAAATGGAGCTGTTGCTATATCGGTTGTAATAGTAACTATGTATCCAACTAAATTTCCAATAAACCTCCAAAATCCTCTAGGTTTTCTTAGTCTGAATTCAAAAATATCAGTGGATTTAGTCCAAGATTGTTCCCACTGTGTTCCTTCAACGTCATCTGAGATTTGTTGAAGCTCCCCTTCGAGATCTGCGTTTTGACTAAAGTTTAATAACGAAGCTTCTTCTCTGAGCTTAGTAAACCTTACCAAGAGTTCCATATGTTTAATACCAGATGCTCCTCTATCAACATTGGCGTGGTTTGCTTCTTTCTCTGTGTCGAATACTTGTGTCGTTGTACCTCCATCTTGAGAAACAGACGTTGTAGACTTTTCACCACTTGAGCCTTGAACACCAGAGAAGAAATTTTGACACTCTTTTGTCATGTCTTCATCAATCTTTTTGTGAAACGCTAATAGTGCTGTTCTGTTTTCTTTTAATTTTTTAGATATTGCCTGTGCTCTTTCAAAGAAACTTTTTCCAGATGAATCTAACCAATAGTCAATTGTTCCGGCACCCGAATATAAATACTCAAATCCCATAACAACAAGTTGTGCATTTCTATAAGTATCAGATGAGGAATTCCAATTATCATTAAAACTGTGAAATTCACAAGAGTTAAAGTCAGACCCTTTTTTATTAATAGCAATAGCTCGATTAAACTTTTTAATATATTCAGCTCTTGAGATGGAACCGGCCTCGCCAGGTTGATTCAAACGTTCAGTAATTAATGCAGATTCATCAGCTGAGACTTTAGCTAAACAATCTTGCTTTGCTTCTTCATCTCCAGAATGATCCTCAATACATTTTTTTCTTCTATCTGCGAATGCTTTTCGTTCATCATCAGTTAAAGCTGACTCCTGAGTGTCTTGCGCGTATGCAGATGGAATTATTAAGCTAAAGATCTTCTCTAATAGTGATTTTGAGTTTGTATTATTTGTCTCTCTATATAAAGGAGGAAAATCTTGAATACATTTACCACTTTGAGATTTGTAATATCCTGGACAACATTTCTCTCCACTTGGAAGTGTTTCACCACCCCTGTAACAAATATCACAAGTAAATTTCTCTATACACTTTCCACTAGCATCAGTCCTGTCGGAACAACACAACTTGTTTGGTGTAGGAGTATCTCCATTTTGTGTACACTCTCCCACTTCAGAGGAATTGTAATCAGTCTCAATACATTGAACGAGCTTCTCAGTAGATAGAGGTTTTGGGTTATTACTTGGATCAAAAATATGCCTCATCATTTTATTATCACAATAAGGATTAAATTGACCGTTATCGAGAAGTTTACATGTTTCTCCTTGATTTAATAATCTATAACATGAAAGCTCTTTCATACAGACTCCTGGAGCTTCCGGATCATCCTGAACACAGTTCATCGAACAACAATCTTCGTGCCTAGAACAACTATTAGTAGATTCTTGACAACTAGAGCCTGGTGGTTTTTCATAATTACTATTACTTAATCTTTTTAAATTTCCAGAACACTGAAAAGCCGAAGCCATAGAATATTCACCAACTGTATTTTTTGTGTTTGATTTAACTTTTCTTAAATGCCTATGAAGCGTCATAGCGTATGACATTAGGTAGAACTTTTTAGAGTCGTTATCAGCATAAGATTTAATTCCACTGTAGTCACCGCCTCCAATTAGAGGAGCATATATAGGAGTTATTTCTACTTTACCTTCGCAGTTATACTTTGTAGCAAAGGTCGTTCCACCTCCGCTCAATGAAAAATAGTCACTAAACTGTGCGTCCTTATAGCAAGTGCTTGAAGCTAGTTTTGTATAATAATTTTTGTTACATTCTATTGACTCAGGGTTTTGTTCAATTATTTTTTCAATATTTAATAGCTCTAATACTTTACACTTTATATCGTTATAATCAGATAACTGAGTAATTCCTCCAGCATAAAGATTATTAGGAAGGTTTATATATTCACCTTTCACGTATTTTGGAGTGTAGTGATTTGCATTATGTGCAGGATCATCAGGATCACCTTTCATAATACCTGTAATCAACATCGAGACATCTTTTCCATTTATCGTTACCAATGGATCGAGTTCACTTGGAAATTGAACGTTTCCAGCAAAAGCTGAAACTGATACAAATGACATGATAAATAAAAGTGTTTTCATAATTTACTCTCTTTTGGTTCTACAATGACTTGTTTGTTCAATTTTAACTGATTTCATGAATTTAAATAGCTTGGGCAAGTTATTCACATATAGATTCAGTGACTTAGAGCTATTTTAGAGAGTATTAGTGGTTATTAATTGGCGATTTTTTGAGGCTATTTTCGTATTCTGAACGCAAAAAGAAGTCTGAAACCGTCAAGGTCGACCTATACTGGATTTTAAGCTCATCAAGAGGAACTGTGGCATTGGGGGCGAAGTCAGTTTTAAGTTCATCGAATACGAACTTCTTACCTTTATAGAAGCCTCCAAACTTACCTGCGTAGATACTACCACCCAAAGCATTAGAGTTATCACTATTAAAGAGATCATCACCAAAAGAATAAAACGGCTTAGCGGAGAGACTTATATTATAGAGAGTAGTCATGATATCTTCATGTCCACCAACAATGTCTTTATTGAATTGTTTAGGAGCGATACTTTTTGGAATATAAAAGTATAGAGGAACTCTAAACTTTGAGTAACTCTCATCACTTGTATAATTCATAAAGCCCCAAAAATTATGATCTCCGGTTACAACTATAATTGTATTTTCTCCAAGTTTGGAAGATTTAATTTTCTTTATAAACTCTGCAAGTTTGTAATTTGAATATTGAAATGCCTTGAATCTTTCAATAAAGAGATCTTCTTCTCTACTTATTCTATTCTTTAGATTTTCTGGGATTGCTAAAACAGGTGCATCAAATGAACTTGGTACTTCAAACGGAGGATGATTCGTAGTTGATAGCCCAATGAGAAACTGTGGTTTCTTAGAATTCTCAAGCTTTTTATAAATATGATTAAAGAAGTGTTCGTCGTAAAGTCCCCACTCGGTACCTTGACGACCGGAGAGCTTCAAACTCTCTTTTATATGTGATTCTCCCTCGATATGAGTGTACCCTTGAGACTCATAAAATCGCCCTATGTCTCTCCAGGATAGTTTACCGCCATATAGAAAATTTGATTCATAGCCTTCTTGCTCAAAAGGAAGATGCGCCGAAGTCTTTAAAGGCAAGCGCATATAGCGACTCTCCGAAATAAATCTTGCTCCATTTCGATGAGGAATATTTGTTGAGAGAACCATTAGAGATCCAATTGTTCCATTGTCACCCGAGATAATTTTATCGAAGTAAATATCATCCTTAAAGTGAGTCGCAAGTTCTCCCAAAAAGTTGAAGTTCTCGTCGTTGTATTTCATCCAATGAGATCCAAAGCTCTCCATCAACAATACGACAACGTGAGGTCTGAGTTTTGCTGCTTTCAAATTTACAGGTGTTTTTCTTTCAACAAGTTTTAAAAGTTGATCTCTATTTGTTGAACTTGCATCAATTTCTAAATAGTCAGAAAATGCTTTATGAATATCATCTCCGTACCCCATGGCCTGTGCCATGTTAAATTCCAGTGATGAGCGAGTGTTTCTAAGTTTGTAAGCTTTCTCAAAAGTAATAACACCATTTAAAGAGATATCATTAATAAGTTGATTGGTTGAAAAGTCTGAATACTTTGGAGAAAGAACTAAAACACTATACCCTCCTCTTATTCCACCAACAAAAAAGGTGAGTGCAATTAGAGATATAAATACTTTAGTTATAAACATTCTTTTTTTTACTTTTCTACTTTTGAAAATCTTTATAAAGATAAAAAATAAAAGTATTGAAAATATTCCAAGACCAATGACTCCAGGAATAAGAGGATAGTTCTTTCTCATGGTTTCAAGCAATGCCATCGTGTCATCTTCAAAAAAACCAAAAGCTAATATGTTCAAGTGATCTTGAAAATACGAATAAAATCCAAGGTCTGAAATAAGTAGAATCGCGACAAAGAGAGTAAACAGCACAACGTAGAGAATATTTATTCTTTCAACTAACTTTTTGAAAATCTTAAAAGGAGTAAATAATCTTAGTACACTTAAAAGAAAAAATGGAATCAAACCATAACAAGCTACAATCGAGTCATAGCGAAAGCCCATAAAAAATGCTTTAAGTAGCTCGGAGCTATTTTGCCCAATAAAGTCTACTCCACCAAAATAAACAGTGAAAGCAATCCTATAAAGAAGAAAGAGAACAATGAGCACAAGATATATTCTTATGGCCCTTTTTAACGTTAACATGCTGGTATTTTACGAGAGATTGGGGGAGCTGAAAAGAAAAACCCTCCTAAGACTAGGAGGGTCGATAATTATTTTATTTAAATTAAAGCGTATCAGTTGTTAATTCACCAGTACCAGCTGAATCAAGGTGATCACTTAGTCTTGAGTCAGAACTTCCGTCCCCATCCCAAGATGTATAGATTCTTCCATACCAGTCAGAAGTTCGGCTTGTACATGATGCATAGCCACCATGAAGCTGACCAATTACTCTGTGGTTTTGATCAAATAATGGAGATCCACTTGAACCTGGCTCAGTTGTACCAACATCCCAGTCTTCAACTCTTACGTGAGTTGAGTCACCTGGAATTTTATCTCCTAAGTATTTCGTGATAGTTGTAGGCTCATTTTCAAAACTGATAGATTTTTCATCTGTAGCTGGATGGTGAATAGCAGTTGCATTTGTAGCATCAACTCCACTTCTGTCCCAACCTGCATATCTTACGTTGAAACTTGGATCAGGTTGCTGATTAAGTTTAACTAGAGCAAAGTCACTTTTACTACTCGATGAAAGGAACTGACTTCCAGTATTGAATTGAGCTTTAGCTCCGTCACGACTTCCGCCACACTTTGATGATTGGTAATTCCAATATACAACTAAACTTTGAGCATTTCTTGAATTAATACGACAGTGATCTGCAGTCATGAAATAAGGAGTTTGATCATTAGCTGTGTTGTTAACCATGAAACCAGTACAGAAAGTTGATCCCCCTGTTGAGATAACCCCAACAGCGTTAACTTCATTTTCCCATCCCGCACTTTCTGTACAAGCAACATCAATGTTACATGATCCAGATTTTTCAGTGGATTGAGAAAAAGTTCTATAACCTTGATTGATTTGCTTAATATTAAAAACAACATTTGCTGCCTCTACTCTAGGAGTAACAAGCTCAACGACAATATCGTCTGACATTACAACCGGTGACCATAACTCATTAACAGAGTTGTTATCCGCAGCTGTGAAGTCACGAATGATCTCACTCATGTCACTTGAATAAATTCTTACAACAGAGTTCTCAGTCATTTTGAAATCCATAGCGACATTAATCGACACGGAGTTAGGAGCAGAGATTCTTTCTCTTTTAATAAGGTTCTCACCATCAACAATCCAATTATTGCTTTCACTCTTTACATCTACATTGTATTCAATTGCAAAACGAGGAGCGTTTCCAAGTTTTTCATTTACAACATCTTGATCGTGCATTTTATAAATGTCGAGAGATGGAATGTTAGTTGTTTTTGTTAGGTTTAAACTAGCTGTGGCATTAAGAGAAATTAATACCAAAGCGCTGCTGATAATATTTTTCAAGAGAACCTCCGTGTCTATTGTTAAAATTTTATTCAAACTGAAGATTAGTATAATAAAAGAATTTCGAAATAAACCTAAAAAAAACGAAGGTTAGAAGAAGTTAGATTTTTAGGTTATACTCTCTCAATGAACAAACCAAAACTTGATAAATTCACTGCCCTAATTGTGGAAGACGATAAAGAAATCAGAGACTTAGTTATTGAGGTACTTACTGACTTAAAAGTCTTTTCGTCGGTTACTCCAGCTATAGATGGATCTGAGGCCGTCTTAAAAATGAGAAATCAAAGCTTTGATCTCATCATTACAGATCTCAATATGCCTAAAATGAATGGAATAGACTTTATCAAAAATATTTTAGCTGATAGTAAGAGACAAGGAACACAAATTGTTGTGATGTCTGGAGAAGTCACTGGACCTAGAGTTGGAGAATTACTAAGGCTGGGTCTTCGTCACATAATAACAAAGCCCACAAGTGTGCGGTCTTTGGTTTCAAAAGTATCTGAAGTTTTAAAATTAGATATTAAAGCTTAAATTTAAAAACAATTGGTAGATGATCTGAGTAACCAGTTTTATTACTGATACTAAATCTATTGGGAACATTTTGGTAAACTGTTACTTCCCCAGTGTCATTGTCAGTCAAGTTCTTAGTTCCAAGAAGAAACTTATAGGCGAGGATATGAAAAGATCTAAACTTTAGTTTTACGTCGTGAAAATTTCTTTTAACAAAAATTCTATCTAGGGATGCCCAGTGTCCTTTGAACCAATGAGTTCCGCTCCAAGGATTTTTGAATACTCTCATACGGGCTTGTCTTTCAACATCTATAAATGTATCTGCAAGATTATCAATACCGTTAGGTATATCGTTAACAGTCGTATTAAAATCTCCTGTGGCGATAACAATGTTACTTACACTCGCATTGGCTAACTCTTTGAGTTTTTTTGAGGCTTCGAGTCTTGCTTCAGAGGGATTATGTTGACTGGGCCAATGATTACCAAAAACAGTAACAGTCTTATTATTAATTTTTAAATTTACTTCTAAAATCCCACGAGTTGATAAACCCATGTGACTTAAATCAATTTCATGAAGCTTTTTAGAATCAACGGGGTATTTACTCAAGACTCCGACATCGATACCTCTACCATCAGGACCTTCTACTAAAGCAATATGATCATACCCCAAACCTTTTAAACCTTTATCAACTAAGATATTTAAAACGTTAAGGTTCTCAACTTCTTGGAGCACTACGATGTCTGCTCCCCTACCATTATTATAAGTTCTTATGACTTTTGAAAGATTTGAGATTTTTGCTTTTAGGACATCTTCATTATAGTCAGTATAAAGGCAGTCGTTTTTCCAATTCTCAACCGTAATACTATTACAATAGTCTTGAATTTCTTGGGATGCTTCTTTCACGCTCAGAGGAAGATAAGTGTAGTCAGTTTTCCCCTCATCGTGAACAGTATCAAATAAATTTTCTGCATTGTAGTTCATCAGACTTATGGTCTTGGCAAAACTAGTGACACTAAAAATACAAACGATAACTGCAATAAAAGACTTCATGGATTAACCCTTTGCTATGTCTAAATATGTCCTAGAATTAATTTTAATCTAGATTAATAGTTATTCATTAGCAAGTTAACTAAAAGTGTCATTTTGGCACTAAGCTGTTTAAAATCAATAGGTTAGGCTGGTAGGTTATACAGATCGGGAAGTTTTGGCGTGTTGCAGACAGTTAAAGTCGGTTAAGTCTTTAAATGTAAGAATTCACAGCTAGGCTCCAATGTTTTAATCTAAACATCGGAGTTTACAATGATTTTAAAT
>Ga0307982_1000045_pt1 | contig 90570 bp, 88 predicted proteins | sample OrgLakmetagen989_FD_201847 | JGI IMG/M metagenome (GOLD analysis project Ga0307982, IMG submission 201847) | Saline water microbial communities from Organic Lake, Antarctica - #989 | ecosystem: Environmental > Aquatic > Non-marine Saline and Alkaline > Saline | place: Antarctica: Organic Lake... | reverse complement strand
TTGTAACAAAGAACGGGGCCAAGTAGAACGCCTTTACAAGATACGCCCGTAGAAGACTGTGGTTCGGAGTAGTGGACCCGGGTTCGATTCCCGGCATCTCCACCAATGGTGCGCTGTGGTGTTTTTTTCCGAGCCGTCGCGATCATGGGTAATCGTCTTTTGGCTGTCGGGGGAAGAACCCCTCCGCGTGGGCAAGACTAAGGATGGTGGTGCGCGGCGGTAGGGGTAGCTGGCGTTGTCAGCGCAGGAGGCGGCCCGCAGCCAAACGGTTAAGGGAAACGTTTTGTTCGGCAGCATCAATCACAAGATTTCGGTGCGACTCGGGAGTCACTCTCACCACGAATTTTCCCGAATAGTGACGATCGGCAATGGCCTCGGGTGGAGTCTCGCTGCTTCCGGCCATATCGAGGAGGACCTCTTTGGCAAGGGCGTGGATTCCCGCAAAGGCACCCTTAGCCGAGTTCTCGGCCCAGGACAAAGAGGGCATCTCGGCCACCGTGCCGATGTAGGCCTCGTCCTCAGGGGACCACCGCACTCGGTAGGTGTAGTGCTCGGCGTTGATAGTGCTCACCTTTTTTCTCCGTCCAATTTCGCTATTGCCGCAAGAACCTGTCGAACCTGGTAGGGCTTGGCCTTGCCGTGATCGTTGTGGATGTTAACCCGCGGGTCGCCATGCCAGGGCATTCGGTAGACGCGATGAGAAGTGCCCGCTTGTCGCGGCTTTCCGAAGTGATGGTCGCACACCTTGACGAGGTCTGTGAACTTCACTCCGGTCGGGGAAACGCGCATTCTCGCTAGCTCGTTTTCCACACCTACCATTCTTCATAGTATCACTATTGACACTAAGCAGAGCGTTTGTTGCGTTGCTGTTGGACTCCCGACATCTCCACCAATGGTGCGCTGTGGTGTTTTTTCGAAGCAATACGAGTTTCTGGGATGACCACGCTCGGTGGGGCCTAGGCCTTTTCTGCCTCAGCCTTATAGGCGCGCGCTTCGTCCTTGCTGGGGTAAGACGACTGCGCTCCGGCTCGAGTCACCGTGTCTGACGCTGCGGTGACGGCACCAGAAAGAGCTTGCTGCCACGAGAGCCCAGCATCAAGAAAGCTTGCGAAGAATCCGACAAAACAGTCGCCCGCACCCACCGTGTCGAGGGCGGAAACCTTGGGCGGTTTGTGGGCAAAAGGTTCTTCGCCCCCGACACACCCGATTGCGCCTTCGGAGCCCAGTGTGACAACAAGATTGCAGCCCAGTTTCTCCACCCAGGCCGGGAGCTGTGTGGCAAGGGAAGCGGGGGAGGCGACATCGGAGGTGTCGAGACCGTTGTCCTCCAGTAAGGCCGCTAACTCACCTTCGTTAGCAATCAGCCACGTGGTGTTAGCAAGAATTCCAGGAAGAAGCGACGCATAGGGGGCGATATTGAGTATCGTCACCATCGCGTGAGAAGAGGCTGCGTGCAGCGCTGCCACAACAACGCTCTGGTCGATTTCTAACTGCGCCACGAGTGTGCGGGCATCGCTTTGGCGCAACACCGCTGCCCGTGCATCATCGGCTGACAGAGAGCGGGATGCTCCGGGAAAAACGGCAATACGGTTTTCCCCAGAATCTTCAACATAAATGCTTGCCACACCTGAAGGGCCATCCACTGAAGCAAGCTCTGTCAGGTCGAGGCCCTCGTCGCTCAGTGCGCTGTGTACCATCTCGCCAAAAGCATCACGGCCGATGCGACCGATAAAGGCCACACGGGACCCGGCACGGGCGGCAGCAACAGCCTGATTGGCACCTTTTCCCCCCATACCGATAGAAAAATCGCTGCCCAGAATGGTTTCTCCCGCTTCGGGTGTGCGAGGGACATAGGTCGTGAGGTCAACGTTGGCGTTTCCAATGACCACAATTCTTGCGCCGCTCATCGGGCCACCCCCAGCAGCGAGCCGGTCGTTTGTTGCCCGGGGTCAACGGCCATGCAATAGATGCTCCGGTCACCGTCCACCCAGCTGCTGGGGGTGGGGTGATAGAACGTGAAATCGAGGGTGGACTCGGTGAAGGGCAGGCCGATGAAGTCTCCAAAAGCACTTTGGCACCTGTTGGCACCCTCAGAGAGCAGGGCATCCGCTCCCGGGTATGTGCTTTCATCCACCAAAAGCTTGGCAAAGAGTTCCGAGTCGTGGGGCTCGTCGCAGTCCACCACTTCCATCATCGCGACATCAGAACGGAGAGGTGTGTCTGCATCGAGAACGCAGGAACCGAGGGGAAGGGTGAGAACGCTGACCAGGGTGCCATTGAGAGGAGAACCTTCCTGTTCTTCTTGTGGTGTTGTCGCGGGGTCGGATGCGCAACCCACGAGGGCTACCAGGGCAAGTGAGGACACACACCATCTCCACAGCGCGCCTTTAGTGCGAGAGGTGGACATCAGACCCCTCTCGCACAGAGCGCGAGCGCTTCTTCATGCAGGTGAGAGTTGGTGGCAAGCGCGCTCCCGTGCCAGACCCCATCCTCACCATCGAGGGACGTGAAGCGTCCACCGGCCTCCTCAATGATGGGTACAAGAGCCGCCATATCGTAGGGCTGAAGGTCAGCCTCCCCCGAGAGGTCCATGGACCCTTCGGCAACCAGCATGTATGACCAGAAATCGCCGATAGCGCGTGCTCGCCACGCAGAAGTGGCAAGTGCCTTCGCCTGTGATTCCCGACCATCATCAATCCAGCCGGGCAAGCTGTTGTAGCTGATCATGGCATCCTGAAGCCCCGCCACTTTGCTCACCTCAAGCTTTCTCGCGGCGCTCTCTCCGGTGTGCCGGGTCCAGGCGCCGCCATCGCGGCTTGCCCACCATCGCTGTCTCAGTGCTGGTGCACTCACCACGCCCACCACCGGAACACCATCGATGGCCAACGCAATGAGTGTTGCCCAGATGGGTACACCGCGCAGGAAATTGGCGGTGCCATCGATGGGGTCAATAATCCACTGGCGCCCGGACTGTGGTCCGGGGGTCTGGCTGGTCGAGCCCATTTCTTCGCCGAGGATGGCGTCACCGGGTCGAGAGTTTTCGATGGTGCTGCGAATAATTCTCTCGACTGCTCTATCCGCGTCAGTGACCGGGGTGTGATCGGGTTTTGTTTCCACCACCAAGTCTTGGGCCCTAAATCGGTCCAGAGAAACAAGGTCAGCATTGGCTGCTGCGGCCAGCGCCAGCGCCAGGTCATCAGAGGGGAAAAATTCGGTCACATACTCGAGAGTAGTATGCGGTGGCTGTCATAGCCGGTTGCTTACTCCTGCGGTGTTGCGGTGTGATGGATGGTGGCCATCAGTCGCTGAAGTGACTGCGCGCGAGCGGCGCTTGTACCCTCCAGCTCTCCGCGCTTCAGAGCCACACCGAGTGCACAGCCTGGGGAATGCTCTTCGTGCGTGCACGCTTTGGGGCAGGAGAGTGTGTAGTGCTCAAGATCGGGAAATCCTGACACGATGGATGCGGAACTGATGTGGCCAAGTCCAAACGAGCGAATACCGGGGGTGTCAATAATCCAGCCGCCTCCTGGCAGCCGCAGGGCCACACTCGAGGATGAGGTGTGACGGCCCCGACCGGTGACATCGTTCACGATTCCCACCGCCCTGTCGGTGCCTGGCACCAAGTCGTTCACCAGAGTGGATTTACCCACCCCCGAGTGGCCCACCAAAACGGTGACGTGTCCGGCCAGTAGCGACCCGAGCTCTGCCAATGCCTGGTGGAGGGGCGAGCGTTCAATGAGTTCCAGTTGGAGGGCGTCGGCATACTCGCGAAGCGCTGTTGCCGGTGCCAAGTCCGTTTTGGTTACACACAACAGTGGTGTCAGCCCCGCATCCAGCGCTGCCACCACATAGCGATCAATCAGCCTCAACCGAGGTTCCGGGGAGGCGGCAGCGACCACCATCAGCAGTTGGTCTGCGTTTGCCACAATGATGCGCTCCAGGGTGTCTGTGTCATCACCGCTTCGACGAAGCACCGTGCGGCGCGGGTGAATGCGCACAATTCGCGACAGGGAGCCTTCATCCCCTGAGGTGTCGCCCACGCAGTCGACGACATCGCCAATCACAATGGATTCTTTCCGCAACTCCCTGGCCCTCGTTGCGGTGAGGGTGCGCTCGGTAGGACCACCATCATCAAGCACGACCCGGTAGCGGCCGCGGTCAACCCCGAACACAAAACCGGGTTGTGCATCCAAGTGAGCGGGCCGTTCTTTGCTGCGGGGCCTGCTCCCGCGACGATCAGGCCGTATTCGAGGGAGGTACTCCTCATAGGGTTCTGGCTCATCCCACTCTTTCACGGCGCGGGAGAGCCGACCAGTGCCGACCACAGTTCGGGGAATTCGGGCAGAGTTTTTGCGGTGCACCCGATATCGTCAACCACAATCCCTCGAACACCAAGCCCTAGAAGGGCACCGGAGGTGGCCATCCGGTGGTCATCGAATGCTTTCCAGTGGCCCCCGTCCAGAGGGGTTGGCGACACGGCGATGCCATCGGCTGTCTCGGTGGCATCGCCACCGAGGGCGCGAATGTTCTCTACCAGGGCTGCAAGCCGGTCTGTTTCGTGGCCGCGTAAATGGCCAATGCCGCGAAATATGCTCGGCTCACTCGAGAGTGTCGCCAGAGTAATAAACGTCGGTGCCAATTCGCCGGCATGGGAAAGATCCATGTCGACGCCCGGCAAGCTCATGCCGTTTCGCCACCCGAGGCCGCCGCCCACCGTAACGCTGTCTTTGTCGCGATGGATGGTGGCGCCAAAACGCTCCAAGAGTTCTGGAACCATCCCCCCCACCTGAGTGGTGGTGGCAGGCCACCCGGTGATGCGTACCGAACCACCGGTGATGAGCCCTGCCGCCAAGAATGGTGCCGCGTTGGAGAGGTCGGGCTCAATCACCACATTCTCGGCGCCGATTGGCCCGGGCTGGACAACCCAGACACCTTCGCCCTCGGTGGAAACAGCGACCCCTCTGGCGCGTAAACACTGGATGGTCATATCGATATGGGGCAACGAGGGCAGATGTTCGCCGCGGTGCTGAACCCGAAGGCCATCGGGTAATCGCGCGCCCACCAACAACAGGCCTGACACAAACTGGCTGGAGGCTGAGGCATTGATGGTGACGGTGGTGTTGTTCACTACACCACCTCCACTCACGGTGAAAGGCAGAGTGTTGCCAGACGGGGTCTCAAGAGATAACCCCAGTTGTGCGAGGGCATCAAGTGTTGTGCCCATCGGGCGCCGCCTGGCTGCCAGGTCCCCCGTGAAAGTGAGAGAACCCGACATGATGGCGGCCAGTGGTGGCACAAAACGCATGACTGTGCCCGCCAGCCCGCAGTCAATGGTGGCGTGAATGCGTGCACCAGGTGTTAGGGGAGTGATCTCTAGGTCAGGCCCAAAGGCACCGTCTCCTGGCCGCTCGGTGATGGTGGCACCCAGTGTGGCGAGTGCCACCGCCATCAAAGCGGTGTCTCTGGCATGGAGAGGCCTGTGGAGGGTGGAGGGCCCATCGGCAAGTGCGCCAAGCACAAGCTCGCGGTTCGTGAGGGACTTTGATCCGGGCAAAGACAGCCCATGGTGCAGGGGGTGAGCGCGCTCAGGGGCTGGCCACGGTGTCGCAGAGTCTGGTCTCGTCATGGGATTTCTAGGCTACCGGTCGTGGTGTGCCGAGAATGGGCGAACCATAGAGTGGGGTTAGGAACCCAGTGCGCGATCAAGAATGAGCTGAGCTTCACCTTGGCTGCGCTTAGAGGATCCGGTGGCCGGCGATGCGGAGCGCGGCCGGGAAATAACGGAGAGCGACGGAAGCCCGGTAGCCACTGACTCCGTTGCAACAAACGGCCACGCGCCCTGGTTTTCTGGTTCATCCTGGACCCACACAAACTTCGCCCCGCTATAGCGGGAAGCGATGATCTGGAGATCAACCGCCGGGAACGGGTAGAACTGCTCCAGGCGAACCACCGCAATGTGGGTGATACCGCGCTTGGCAATCTCGGACTGCAGGTCGTAGTAGATCTTTCCTGCCACCAGCAAGACGGTGGTGATGGAGCTTGGGTTCGCAGCGGACGGGTCATCGAGTACCGGCTGGAACTTGCCGGTGGTGAAATCCTCCACCGTGCTTGTCGCTCCGCGCAAGCGCAACATCGCTTTGGGGGTGAAGACCACTAAAGGTTTGCGCGGTCTTGCGTAGGCCTGGCGGCGAAGCAAATGGAAATAGGAGGCGGGTGTGGAAGGCCTCGAAATAATCATGTTCTCTTCTGCGCAGAGCTGTAAAAACCGCTCAATGCGTGCAGAAGAGTGGTCGGGTCCTTGACCTTCAAAACCGTGGGGGAGCAGCATCACCACGCTGGAGCGTTGCCCCCATTTTTGCTCCGCGGAGGAAATGAACTCATCGATGACGGTTTGTGCACCGTTCACGAAATCACCGAACTGCGCTTCCCACATCACTAAAGCGTCGGGGCGTTCCACCGAATAGCCGTATTCGAATGCCAGAGCGGCATATTCACTCAGGAGAGAGTCATAAATCCACAGTCTCGCCTGGTTTTCCGCCATGTTCATCAGCGGTAACCATTCCTGCCCGTTGGTGCGGTCATGGAACACCGCGTGACGCTGCACAAATGTTCCGCGCCTGGCATCTTGCCCCACCAGTCGAACGGGGGTTCCCTCCAACAGGAGTGACCCCATCGCTATCAGTTCCCCAAAGCCCCAGTCAACCTCACCGCTTAGCGACATTTCTCGCCGCTTATCCAGAAGAGCTTGCAGTTTGGGGTGAACGCTGAACCCTGGCGGATGGTTGGCGTGTGATTGGCCGATGAGAGCAATCACCGAAGAGTCCACCCCGGTGGTTTCGGGCTCTCCCGCCAGGTCATCACCCTGCTGAGAGAGGGGGCGTTCGACCCCGGCCACAGCTCCTGCGTCATCGGGGATGACACTAATGGCCCCTGTTTGAGCGGCGTGGGTTTCCTGGAAAGCTTCTTCCAGGCGACCCTGGAAATCGCGCTGGGCTGCATCAAGTTCTTCTTCGGTCAGATCCCCACGACCCATGAGGGCTTCGGTGTAGAGGGTGCGGACACTGCGTTTTGCCTCAATCAGGTTGTACATCAGAGGCTGCGTCATCGAGGGGTCGTCCCCTTCGTTGTGGCCGCGTCGGCGGTAGCAAATGAGGTCGATGACCACATCCGCTTTGAAGGTTTGCCGATACGCAAAAGCAATTTCTGCCACGCGGAGCACCGCTTCAGGGTCATCGCCGTTGACGTGGAAAATAGGCGCCTGGATTGTTTTTGCCACATCGGTGGCATAGATCGAGGTGCGGGCATCGTGGGGCAGGGTGGTGAAGCCCACCTGGTTGTTGACGACCACGTGCATGGTGCCACCGGTTCGGTAGGCGCGCAACTGTGACATTTGCAGTGTCTCCAACACGACACCTTGGCCCGCCATGGCGGCGTCACCGTGGATGAGGACGGGCAAAACTCCGAAACGACCAATTTCTTTGCGGTCCTGTTTGGCTCGAACAATTCCTTCAAGAACGCCGTTGACGGCTTCCAGGTGGGACGGGTTCGCCGCTAAATACACGGGAATGGTTCCTCCGGAAGGCGAGGTATAGGTGCCCTCGGTGCCGAGGTGGTATTTCACATCACCGGAGCCTTGAACGCTGCGGACGTCCTGGGTTCCTTCAAATTCGCGGAAAATCTGGCCATACGTTTTGCCAGCGATGTTGGCGAGCACGTTGAGGCGACCGCGGTGGGCCATGGCCATGGCGACCTCATCGAGGCCAGCCTCGGTGGCAGCCTGAAGGATTTCATCAACCAGGCTGACCGTGGACTCGGCACCCTCCATGCTGAAGCGCTTCTGGCCGACATATTTGGTCTGGAGAAACGTTTCGAACGCTTCTGCTTGATTAAGTTTGGACAGGATGCGCAGCTGCGCATCGTGGTCAGGTTTTTCGTAGGGCTTTTCGAGTTTCTCTTGAAACCATGAGCGCTGCGCGGGGTCCTGAATGTGCATGTATTCGATACCCACGGTGCGGCAATATGAATCGCGCAGCACACCAAGGATTTCGCGAAGCAGCATGGTGCGCCTGGCACCAAAACCACCGGTGACGAATTCTCTATCCAAATCCCAGAACGTCAGCCCGTGGCTTTCAATTTCCAGATCGGGGTGTGATCGCTGGCGATACTCCAGCGGATCAATATCGGCCATAAGGTGACCGCGAACACGAAACGCGTTGATGAGTTCGTGGACCCGGGACGTTTTGTTGACGGTGTCCGCCGTGTCCGCCGCAATATCTTCAGCCCAGTGAATGGGCATGTAGGGGATGCGCAGTGAGGCGAAAATTCCCTCATAGAAGCCATGCCCACCAATGAGCAACTCATGGACTTTTTTGAGGTATTCCCCCGAGCCTGCTCCCTGAATGACGCGGTGGTCATAGGTGGAGGTGAGGGTAATGGTTTTCCCAATTCCCAAATTAGCCAGGGTTCGCTTGGAGGAACCCTGGAACTCTGCGGGATAGTCCAAAGCGCCAGCCCCGACAATGCAGGCCTGGCCTTTCATGAGTCGCGGAACAGAGTGCACGGTTCCGATGCCGCCGGGGTTGGTGAGAGAAATAGTGTTGCCGGCATAATCATCGGCGACCAGTTTGCCTTCACGGGCACGATGGACAACATCTTCATAGGCCACCAAGAAGTCACCAAAGCCCATGTGCTGGGCCCGTTTGATACCTGGCACCACCAAACTGCGTGAACCATCGGGTTTGGGCATATCAATAGCAATACCGAGGTTGATGTGGGCGGGGTGAACCGCGACCGGTTTGCCCTCCACCTCGCTGTAGTACACATTTTGGCTTGGCAAATCTTTCAGGGCGCGAATCATGGCCCACGCAATGAGGTGGGTGAAAGATACTTTGCCGCCTCGTGCGCGCCGCAAATGGTTATTAATCACAATGCGGTTATCAATCATTAGTTTCGCGGGAACCGTGCGAACACTGGTGGCGGTGGGGACCTGGAGACTCTGATCCATGTTCGCCGCGAGCGCTTTCGCCATGCCCTTGAGAGGGTTGACCTCATCGACAGGTTCTGCCACCTGCTCATCCTGAGCAGCGGGGATAATCGCGATTGGCGACGTGGGGGCTTCTGCCGGAATGGGCTGCTCTTTGGGCTTAGCCGACGTGGTTTTCGCAATAGGTGCGGTCCTCGGAGACGCCTCACCATCGCGGTCAGAGACTACCTCTGCCGCCGGGCTCTGCTCGGGCGCGTCACCTTCATCGCCACCGCGGGAGGCAAAAAGGGGCCACCAGCTTTTTTCGACCAGTTGCGGGTCTTTTTGATAGAGGGACCACAGCTCGTCGACGAGCCATTCATTGGCCCCAAATTCCACGGATGTCCCCAGGGTGTCTTTCTCTGACACGCTTAGTTACTCACTCTCAGCTTTGCACGGCCTGCTCACCGTAGCCTACCTGTTTTGCTGTTGACTTCCGTGAAGGACCTGTGAGTCGCCACACCTCGATGCTATGGTTACACATCTATGTATGAGGCCCAGCCTGAAAGTTCCGAGCCCACCCATAAACCCTGGGGTGCCCTCTGGGGGGGTGCCCGTTGAACCCTGACATCATTCTTTTCTCCCTCGGGGTGGTTCTTGCCCTGGGTACAGGAATTTTTGTGGGGAGCGAATTCGCTCTGTTAAACCTTGATCGCTCGGATTTAGAGGCGCGCCAAGCCCGAGGGGAAAAAGGGTTCCGCATCACTATTGGTGCCCTCAAGCGCACCTCCACCCATCTCTCTGGCGCGCAACTGGGTATTACGTTGACCACCCTCCTCACCGGCTACACAATGGAACCCGCCATCAGTTCCCTGCTCTCTGGCCCTCTTGCGTCTGGGGGTGTGCCCGAAGACTTTGTGCGGCCTGTGGGTGGTGTGTTGGGGATACTCGTTGCGACACTGATTTCGATGATTTTTGGGGAACTGGTGCCCAAAAACTACGCGCTTGCCGTTCCGCGAGCGACGGCCCGAGTGCTGGTGCCGCTTCAAGTTGCTTTCACCTGGACTTTTCGCCCCTTCATTGCGGTGTTGAACGGCAGCGCGAACCGCATTCTGCGCGCGATGGGAATTGAGCCCAAAGAGGAACTGTCCGCTTCTCGAACAGCCGATGAGCTCTCGAGCTTGGTACAGCGCTCCGCGCTGCAGGGACTGCTCGAAGATGACACCGCGACGCTTCTGTCGCGAACAATAGAGTTCTCCAAGCGCAACGCCATTGACGTGATGACGCCTCGAACCAAAGTGGAAAGTGTGCATCGCAGCGACACCGCCAACGATGTGATCGCGTTGGCGAAAAAGACGGGGTTGTCGCGGTTTCCGGTGACCGATGAGTCCTTGGATGACATCCGCGGTGTGGTGCACGTGAAGCAGGCGGTTGCCGTACCCGAGGATAAACGTGACGAAGTGCCCGCCTCTGCCCTGCAATCAGAGGTTGTGCGAGTTCCCGAAACAATGACCCTGGATGTGTTACTCACGGAGCTTCGTGGACGCAGCTATCAGGTGGCGATTGTGGTGGATGAATACGGGGGCACCTCGGGAATTGCGACCCTTGAAGACCTCGTCGAAGAGCTGATTGGCGAAGTGGCGGATGAACACGATCGAGCGTCTCTGGATGTCGTGCGGGCTAGAGACTGGTTTACCTTCCCCGCAGATTTGCGCCCTGATCAGTTGCTTGAGCGCACCGGCGTCGCTATTCCCGAAAACGGTCACTATGAAACAATTGCCGGTTTTGTGCTCGAACATTTGGGTCGAATGGCGGAGATGGGCGATACCGTGACCATTCCCGCGGGAGATTTGAGGGTGGAACGCATGGATGGACGGCGAATCGATCGAGTGCGGTTCACCCCGCGCGTGAACGCGGATGAGGTGACGCTGCTGTGAGTGACTGGGCAGGTTTAGCGTGGCTCGTGGTGCTCCTGGCCTTCAACGCTTTTTTTGTGGGTGCAGAGTTTGCGGTGATTGCCGCCAAACGATCCCAGATTGAACCGTTAGCGGCGGCAGGAAACAAGCGGGCAAAAACATCGCTCTATGCGATGGAAAATGCCACCCTCATGCTGGCGACCTCCCAACTGGGAATTACGGTGTGCTCCCTCCTGATTCTTTTGGTCTCGGAGCCGGCGCTGCACCATCTGCTCGAGGGGCCACTTGGCGCTATTGGTCTTCCCGAGGCAGCGGTGAGCACCGTGTCCTTTATTGTCGCTCTGCTCGTCGTTACCTACCTTCACGTGGTGCTTGGCGAAATGGTCCCCAAGAACATCTCTTTTTCTCTTCCCGACAAAGCGGTACTGCTTTTGGCCCCACCCCTCGTTTTTGTCTCGAAAGTCATTTCGCCCATCATTCGAACAATGAACGCCATTGCCAATGGAATTCTTCGGGCAACAGGCGTGACACCGAAGGCTGAAGCCACCAGTGCTTTCACGCTGGATGAGGTGGCAAACATTGTGGCTGAGTCCACCAAAACCGGAATGCTCTTGGACCGCTCCGGGGCGCTTACCGCAGCGTTTGAATTCACCACGAAGTCTGTGGCAGATGTGACCATTAATCTTGATGACCTTGTCACCCTGCCCGAAGATGCCACCCCGCGCGATGTTCAACAGGCTGTGACTCAGCGCGGGTTCAGCCGGTATGTGTTGCTCAACGATGTGGGGGATCCGACGGGCTATGTCCATATCAAAGATTTACTTGACACCCAAGACGGCGAGGGTGATTATCCCGTGCCACCCCAGCGCATTCGAAGCCTCGTTGCACTGCGCGGGACCATCGACCTCGAGGACGCCCTGGCGACCATGCGGGGGACCGGATCCCATCTGGCAAAGGTGACCAACGCCAGTGGCTCCACCGTCGGGGTGTTGTTTCTTGAAGACATCATCGAAGAGCTTGTCGGTGAGGTACGAGACGCCACCACCCGCCACTAGCATGGGCGAAACCGCTAGGAGCCCCATGTCACACACTTTTCTTGTCCTCGGTGAAGCCCTGACCGACGCTGTGGTTCGTGATGGCCAGACAGTGAGCACACCGGGCGGTTCTCCGATGAACGTGGCGGTCGGTCTGGGAAGACTCGGCCACGACGTGGTGTTGGGTGCGCGGTGGGGAGACGACAAGCCAGGCGCCTCGCTCATGGCCCATGTCACACAAAGCGGTGTTCACGCCATAGCTCATGCCGGGAATGCCCCGCGCACCTCGCGGGCCGAGGCGACGGTGGGGCAAGACGGCGCTGCCCACTACGACTTTGATCTGCTCTGGGATCTCACACCCCAGATGGTGCCACCGGGGAACTATCACCATGTTCATGCAGGGTCCATCGGGGCCACCCTGGAACCCGGGGCAAGTGCGGTGGTGGAGATCATGACTAGGGAACGCCGCAGCGGTGCCAGTGTGAGCTATGACCCCAACATCAGGCCGGCCATCATGGGCACCCCCGCAACCGTGTTGGGGCGCATCGAAGAACTTATTGCGCGCTCGGACATTGTCAAAGCAAGCGATGAGGACATTGTCTGGCTGTATCCCGGCGTGGCCCGGGACGAGGTCATTGTCCATTGGCAAGGTTTAGGGCCCTCCTTGGTGGTCATTACCCAGGGTGGTGCAGGTGTCACAGCCGCCACGGGCCGCCACAGGATTGCCTTAGCAGCGGCGGCCACGACGATTGTGGACACCATTGGTGCCGGTGACTCTTTTATGTCGGGACTTCTCTCCGCCTTAGCCGAGAGGCATGCGCTCGGCAGTGGTGCGGGCAATGGCGCTGGCAATGGCACTGGCACTGGCACTGGCACTGCGCTTGCGGACATGTCCAAGAAAGATCTGAGCGAGGTGATTGGTTTTGCCCTGAAGTGTGCGGCGATCACGGTGTCCCGGGCAGGAGCTAACCCGCCAACCCATGTCGAGCTCGGCCACGAGAGCTGACGACGTGGTGACCAGCGTGGAGCGGGAGTTCCTCCGCCCCTGGATTCGCAGGCCGGGGCCCCAGGATCACAAATACTCTCGCGGTGTGGTCACCTTCCACACCGGGTCCTCCCCATATCCCGGTGCAGCATTGATCGGAATCCAGGCGGCCCTTGCCACCGGGGTCGGCATGATCCGCTATTGCGGGCCCGAGGACGTCTCACGCTTGGTCCTCTCTTCGTTTCCCGAAGTCGTCCTCGCTCCCGGATCAACCGATGCGAGCGTGCTCGGAAGCGGAATGGCCGAGCCTCTTGACGTAGTCGACGCGAGTCGCGTGGCGGAGGCGGTATCCGGTGGCGGAATTCTGGTGGTGGATGCGGGGGCATTGGAGAAGGCCGATCAGATCCCTTCCCCGGCGATTCTCACCCCCCACCACGGAGAACTCGTGCGGCTCTCGCACCGCTTCAGTGATGGCAGAGTCACCACGGATGTCGAGATGGCCGCAAAAATAGCCAGCGTTTTGGGGCATGTGGTGGTGGCAAAAGGATCCCACACCACCGTTGTCGACCACCACGGTTCCTTCTGGGCGTTACCGGTGGCTTCTCCTTTTCTCGCCACCGCAGGAACCGGGGATGCGCTTGCCGGCATCATCGGTGCACTTGTTGCCGTGTGGCACGAGCGGCTTCACGCGCAGCAGGATCTCCTGCCAGAAGTTGCCGTGGCAGGGGCGCTCCTGCACGCACGGGCTGCGGAAGAAGCATCCCAGGCTAACGGCGGTGGCCCTTTCACCATTGCTGGTCTGTGCGCGGGGGTGAGCCGGGTCGTGGGTCAGATCATGGGCGAACAGTGGCCACGCAGTGAAGGGGTTAGCGAACAGGGGTAGCAAGGAGAGCGCTGATGGCATCTCCCACCGGTCCGGATTCTATGAGAAAGCCATCGTGGCCGTAGGGGGATTCGAGAACGAGCGCGTCGCTACCGGAAAGAACGTGGGGGATATGGCGGGCCAGCTCGTGCTGCTGGTCAATGGGAAACAGACGATCGCTACTAATCCCTAAGACCAAGGTTGGCTGACTAATGGTGCTAAGCACCGTCTCCAGAGAACCTCGGTTCCTCGTCACATCGTGAGAGTTCATCGCTTCCGCCAACGTGATGTAGCTGCCAGCGTCGAAGCGTCTGGTGAATTTATTGCCGTGAAAGTCGAGATAGCTTTCCACCGCAAAGCGACCGTTGTCGCCCAGCGGTGACACAGCGCTTTGCCACGTCCGCTGGAAGCGTTGATTGAGTTCGCTGGGGGAGCGGTAGTTCACCAGCGCAAGTCTTCTCGCCAGGGCGAGACCCCGGTAGGGCCCTTCGTCCTGGTCGTAAAAGTTGCCGCCATTAAACAGTGGGTCCACTCGGATTGCTTCGGTTTGTAAAGAGTTCCCACCCAGTTGATCTGCACTGGTGATCGCTGAGGTGGCAATGAGCCCCAGACGCGACAGCGAGTCGGGATAGAGCAAAGCCCACTCGAGGGCGTGCATTCCCCCCATCGATCCACCGATGACAGCGGCAAAAACCTCGATGCCCAAATGGGTGGCAAGACCCCTCGTGGCGTGCACTTGGTCGCGAATGGTGAGGTAGGGAAAATGGGACCCCCACTCCACCCCGCGGGGAGAAAAACTGGAGGGCCCCGTTGATCCTTGGCAGCCACCCAACACATTGGGAACAATCACACACCACTTCGTGGTGTCAAAAGCCATTCCCGCTCCCACCAGCGCAGACCACCAGCCTGCGGTGGGATGGCCGGGGCCAGCGGGCCCGGTGATGTGGGAGTCACCGGTCAGGGCGTGGAAAACGAGGATCGCATTGGTTTTGTCTTCATTGAGCTCCCCGAAGACTTCATAGGCCAGTCGAACGTGGGGGATCGTGTCGCCGCGTTCCGTCGTGAACGCACCCACCTGGCAAAATAAACGATCTCCCAGAGGGTCGCCATCACGCCACGCACCGGTCACCGGTGGTGTGCCGCGGAGGGTTGCCTGCAGGGCCTCCGTCACAAGTGCGGAAGGCATTGACTCTGCCGGTGATTGCCAATCCATGTGGCTATTCTCCCCTACCTGCGGTGGTGGAATACACCTCAGGTAGGGGAAAAGCCTTAGGCGTTCTGGAGGTTTTTCTCCCCGACACTCTTTGCGACCTTGAAGCCTGCATCCAGGTCGGCAACGATGTCATCGATGTGTTCTAAGCCCACCGAGAGTCGCACCAGACCCGGTGTCACACCGGCGGTGAGCTGCTGCTCCGGGGTGAGTTGTGAGTGAGTAGTGGAGGCAGGGTGAATGATGAGGCTTCGAACATCACCGATGTTGGCCACGTGGCTAAACAGCGACACGTTATCGACAAGGGCTCGGCCCGCATCAACACCGCCGGTGATTTCAAAGGAGAGCACAGCCCCCACTCCGTGGGGCGCATACTTCGCTGCCGCGTCATTCCACGGGCTCGAGTCCAGAGCGGCATAGTTGACGCTTGCGACCTGGTCGTGGTTCTCTAACCACTGTGCGACCGCGAGGGCGTTGTGACAGTGGCGTTCCATCCGCAAACTGAGAGTTTCGATGCCTTGGATGAGTGCAAACGCGTTGTCGGGGGACGCTGTTGCGCCAAGATCGCGCAGCAACTGGACGCGTGCTTTGATGATGTAGGCAATAGGGTCGCCCAGAACGCCGGTGTAGCTCGCGCCGTGATACGAAGGATCGGGTTGGGTGAGGCCGGGGAATTTCTCCACGTGCTCGGACCAGGGGAACGTTCCGCCATCGACAATCGCGCCGACAACGACCGTGCCGTGTCCGCCAAGGAACTTTGTTGCCGAGTGCACGATGATGTCGGCGCCGTGCTCGAAGGGTCGAACCAGGTAAGGGCTGGCGACCGTATTGTCGACAATGAGGGGAAGGCCATTCTTGTGTGCCACGGCGGCCACGCCCTCAATGTCTAAAATGTTGATGCGCGGGTTAGCGATTGACTCACCAAAGAGCGCTTTTGTGTTGGGTTGAACGGCTTTGTCCCAGGCGTCCAGATCATCCTGGTCCTCAATGAACGTCACCGTGATACCCAATTTGGGCAGGGTGTATTTGAAGAGGTTGTAGGTTCCCCCATACACCGAAGCCGAACTGACAATGTGGTCGCCGGCCTGGGCGATGTTGAGGATGGCGGTCGTGGTGGCTGCCTGGCCAGAAGCCAGAAGGAGTGCCGCCGTGCCACCTTCGAGCGCGGCAATGCGCTTTTCTGCAACATCGTTGGTGGGGTTCATGATGCGGGTGTAAATATTGCCAAACTCGGCAAGAGCGAAAAGGTTTGCGGCGTGCTCTGCGCTGTCAAAAACGAATGCCGTCGTTCGGTAGATGGGGGTGGCACGAGAATTCGTGGTGGGGTCGGCCGTCGCGCCGGCGTGAATTTGCTGTGTTTCAAATTTCCAGGTGTCAGCCATGGTGTGTTCCCTCGCTATCAGGAGTGAGTATCCCCGGTTGGAAGATACGTCCACCACACTAAAGCTCCAGCGGTTTTTCGCCACCGAGGACCGTAACTCTCGGTAATAAACCCTCGAGCTAGCGAAGCGATTTCTGCATCATGATGATGCCAATCCAGCGCTCAAACTTGTATCCCACCTTCGCCATGCGCCCTGATTCGATGAACCCAAACCTGGTGTGAAGGGCGAGTGAGGCATCGCCGCCCTGGTCGGCGATGACGGCAATCATCTCTTTTAGTCCGGCTTCGGTGCACGCGGCGATAAGGTCGGCCAGAAGAGCCGTTCCCAAACCCCTCCCTGTGGAGGCGGGGCCCAAATAGATGGAGCTCTCCACTGTTTTGCGAAAAGCAGATTTCTCGCGAAACGGGGTGACATACGCAAACCCGAGCAGGGTTCCCTGCGGGGAAAGCGCGACCCGGAACGGGTAACCCAGTTTCTGAAGATGGGCAAACTTTGAGCGGAATTGGGCAAGCGTGGGAGGTTTTTCATCAAAGGTCACCACAGAATTACGAACGTAGTGGCGATAGAGGGCTAGCACGGCGGGAACATCTTCTGCGCCGGCATCGCGCAGCGAGTAGGAGAAATCGGCGGGTCTCTCACGCCCCTGCTCCAGGTGGCGCGGGAGTTTTCGCCGCGGCTGATATTCCGCTTCCAACATCAGTGTTTATCCTCCAACGACCAGTCTATTTTTTCTTGCCCTGCCCTAACACGGTAGTCGTTGATGCGACTAAACGGTCGTGATCCCAAGAAGCCGCGGTGGGCTGAGAGTGGGCTGGGATGAGCAGAGGCAACAATGGGGTTTGGGCCCATTAGCGGGGTGAGCTGCTGCGCTTCACGCCCCCACAACAGCGCACCACAGTGCGATCCGGAGCGCACTAATCCGCCAATCACCGAATCGGTAAAAGCCTTCCACCCCAGGTGGCGGTGCGCACCGGTCTGCCCCACCAGGGTGGTGAGGTGGCGGTTGAGCAGAAGAACTCCCTGAGAGACCCAGGGGGAGAGATCACCATCGGGTGGCACGGTGATTGCCACGTCGTCGTGCAGTTCCCGGGCAATATTGCGAAGGCTCGGGGGCAACGTTTTTAGCCCTCTGTGGGGGGAAAAAGCTAGACCTGAGGCGTGGCCCTCACCCGGGTAGGGGTCTTGGCCGACAATGATGACTTTTACATTCTCTGGGGGAAGCTCAAACGCGCGCAAGATTCTCTCCGGTGTGGGTGTGAGGAGTGCTTTTTCTGCGGGCTGGGAATCGAGGGCTCGACCAATTGCGCCGAGCGCCTGCATTCCTGGCTTTCCCACTATTCGCGCCCACTTTGTGGGAAGAGCGCGCGGAAGGAAATCCTCACACACCACGTTGCTCACAGCTCCGCCTCACTCGGTGGTGAGAGCTCGCATCGCCCCGACCAGAACGACAGCCCGGTCATACGCGGGACGGCCGCCGGGTTGAATCAGCGCCGAGTACCACGCATCCTCGTAGAGCTCGTTGTGGAGAGCGGAAACAATTCCTTCATCCCCCCAAATCCAGTAGGTGAGCCCTGTGCCATCGAATGTCTGACCAACGTTCAAGTTTTGACCCAGAAGGTCACTAATGATGCTTGGCCGAAGGGCTGGGTCAACGGGTGCGGCGCTCAACAAAATTGTCACACCGGTGTCGTCGTCACCGGGGAGACCAAAAAGGCAGGAGAGCCCACCCACAAGCTCCTCTGGCGTTTGGCCATCAAAGTAAATGGGATCGGGGCTGGGGCTTCCCGGGCCCCGCAGGAGTTCAATTCCCTCCGCCTCCAGGGCGGCCAGGGAATCCTCCGGGAGAAGGACCGTGCAGTCATCCGGGGGAATAAAGCTCAGCGCGAGGGGCGCCTGGTCAACGTCCTGGGACTCCTCGGGCGCAGGAGGGTCCGGTTCCAGGGTGAGCTCTGGGGCTGGTGCACACGCTGCAAGAAAAAATACAGCAACAGACAGGGCGACGCCCTTTGCTTTGGGCCCTAACGCATGTGACAAGCGATCCCCCTTTGGCCTGAGTATAGAACCTGTGGGGCTAAGAAAGCCGGGCAGAGGGGTGTGGCGAAACCGCATTGTCCCGCCGGTTTTTCTGGCTAGGGCGCAGACAGAACCCCGAGGGTTGTTGCAGCATCCACGGTGAGCGGTTTTGCCTGGCCGTAGGCATAGTTGCTGGTCACCCAGAGGGCACAACTTTGTTCGGCAAGCGTCGCGGGGCAGGGAGTATCAATGAGCAGATGGGCTTCTGTGGCGATGTAGTCGGGGGATTCATCGGAGGTCGCCGAGCGAATATCCCAGAGATTTCCGGCTCCGAGGGTTGAGGCGATGGCCGTGGTGGAGTTCAACACTCTGGAGATTTCCCTCTTGGTGTCTCCGCTGATGATGGCCACGGAGGTCACAGAAACGCTTTCGCTGGCTGGCAAATACCACGTGCACGAAATTCTGAGATCCGCTCGCACTGTTTTCAGAAGAGAAACCAGCTCGGGGTTCGTGGTGCCGTACCCAAAGTCACCCTCGCTGTTGTCCCCGACACTCACCCGGACCTCGTCAAGGAGGGCGGTATTCATGTTCTCGGAATACAGGTCTTCACATACGGGAACAGCCACTTCTGTGGGGGCTTCCTCACTGGGCGCATCCCCCTGTGGAGCTGGCGTTTCTTGCCCGGTAGTGGAGTCTGTGGCAGCGCCATCACTCACGCCTTGGTCCTCTGCTTGGCCTCCCCCCAGAGTGTCAAGCGCTTGGCATCCACTGACTCCCAACACAGCAACGGCCATCAGGGCGAGGGGGAGAGAGTATTTGCGCAGTGCCAACATGGGGTAATCCTTGAACTAGGTTGCGTGGTGTTGCTCGATGGGGGTGCCAACCAGCGATGCTATCTTCGCCCAGTATGTCGCAATGAGCGCTGGATCTGCCGCACCGGAGTGTGTGGGGCCATCGGGTGTGAGGCCATCAAAATAGGTGCCATTGGGAACCCCCAATTCGGGGGTGTCCACAGCGTGAACGAGAGAGGCCGCACCGGCTTCCGGGCTGATTTGCATCCAGCCGGTCATCGCAAGAATCATTTTTCCGCTGCGAGATTCAGCCCCGAAACCGCTGCGCACATAGCCCGGGTGAACCGGGTAGCTTTCCAGCCCGGTTCTCATGGCCACCGATCGCGCATACAAAATGACACCCAGTTTTGCCGAAGCGTAAGGCCACCACCCCGCCCCGTAGCGGCGTGTGGTGTAGCCGAGGTCGTCCACATCAATCCGTCCGAGCTTGGACACCATCGACGAGGTGTGCACAACGCGACCCTGGGTCTGCATGAGCTTGGGTAGCAGACGCTCCGTCAGCACCACGGAACCCAGAACGTTGCGCTGCAGGGTCAGCTCGTGGCCATCCACGCTTTCTTCGCGCTTGGCAACAATGCCCCCGGCGTTATTGACAATCGCATCAATGCGTTCGTAGCGCGCATCCAGTTTTTCCGCCAACTCGCGCACGTCATCGAGGCGATCAAAATCACAGACAAAAGGAACACCCTCAACCAGGCGCGCAACTTCTTCTGTCCGGGCAGGATCTCTTCCCACCACCGCCACCCGCCACGAACGGCGGGCAAGTTCCCTGGCAACCTCGGACCCAATTCCGCCGCTTGCTCCAGTGATGATGACTGTTCGGTCCACGGGACCCTTTCCTCGATGCTTCAATCTTATTGTGCCCTGAGGCTCTAGTCGCCCTCAAAGCGCGCGGGTGTTTTGGTGACAAAGGCTTCCAACCCTCGCCCGACGTCTTTGGTAGCCATCAGTTTCGCTAGACGCTCGCCGAGTACCTCATGTTCTGCGCTCATGCCCTCTCGTCCCGCCCGCGCTGAAGCGAGGGTCTCTTGCACAGCGAGGGGCGCTTGGGCCGCAATGCGACTTGCGATATCTCGCGCAAGCTCGAGGGGATCGCCCTCGACAATCTCGGTGACAATGCCCATTTCGCGGGCAGTATGGGCATCGAATGGCTCTGCGCTCAATAACCATCGCATGGCGCGTGACCACCCTGCACTGCGAGGCATCCTGGTCGTTGCGCCACCGAAGGGGAGTATTCCCCTGGCCACCTCTAATTGCGCAAATGAGGCGTTATCTCGGGCGATAACGACATCACTGGCTAAAGCCAACTCCACCCCGAGGGTGTAGCAAATTCCTTGTATAGCCATGACTACCGGTTTCCGAACGGGAGCGGTCGTCACACCCCACGGATCGAGCCCACCCTCTGGCACGGGAAGCGACCCCCCAGCCTGGAGGCGTGGCCCCACGTCAAGAAGGTCAAGGCCTGCGCTGAAATGATCACCGTGGGCAAAGACCACTCCCACTCGAAGTTCTGGGTCGCGATCGAGTTGTCCGTAGGCGAGCGCAAGCGCTCCCAGCATCTCGGCCGTGGCGGCATTCCTTTTTTCGGGACGGTTCAGCCCGATCAGCAAAAGGTGGCCCTCTTGGGCGACGGTAACGGTGTGTGTCTGGTCTTCACTCATCTCTTGATTCTAACAATTCACGCGTCAAGGCGGGCGGCGGTGGCCTCAAGCTCTCGGAGGATAGCGGCGGGTAGACGCTCACCAAAGGTGGCGAGGAATGCGGTGGCATCCTCAAGGTCAGCGCGCTGCTCGCTGGCGTCCACCGTGAGCAGTTGGCTCATCGCCTCGCCGGTGAGAGCGAGACCTTCGGTGTTGAGGCTACGCGGGAGCAACCCGATGGCGCTTTCCTGTGCAGCCACGCGACCCTCGAGGCGCTCCACAATCCACTCGAGCACTCGAGCATTCTCACCAAAACCAGGCCATAAAAAAGACCCGTTGGAGTCTTTGCGAAACCAGTTGACCTGAAAAATTCTGGGCATTCGGCCAGCGGGGCGGAGTGTGTCGCCCATGTCGAGCCAGTGCTGGAAGTAATCGCCCATGTTGTATCCGCAAAAAGGAAGCATGGCAAAAGGATCCCTGCGAATTGCGCCAACGACTCCTTCCGCGGCGGCGGTTTTTTCGGAGGCGATGGTGGCTCCCAGAAATACCCCGTGGTTCCAATCCCTGGCTTCCACCACCAGAGGCACTGTGGTGGAGCGTCTGCCACCAAAAATGATGGCATCCACCACAACCCCTTCCGGGTCATCCCATTCGGGGGCGAGGCTCGGGCACTGCGTGGCTGCGACGGTGAAACGAGAATTGGGGTGAGCGGCTGGGGTGCCACTTTTCTCGTGGGGTTGGCCCTGCCAATTGGTCAGACCCTCGGGTGGCTCTTTGGTCATCCCCTCCCACCACACGTCACCCTCGGGGGTGAGGGCAACGTTGGTGAAAATGGAGTTACCCCAGAGCATGTCCATGGCAACCGGGTTGGTGGTGGCCCCGGTTCCTGGGGCAACCCCAAAAAAACCGTTTTCAGGGTTGAGTGCGCGAAGGCGTCCATCTGCCCCGGGTGCCAACCAGGCGATATCGTCACCGAGCGTTTCGACCTTCCACCCGGGCAAAGAGGGTTGCATCATGGCAAAGTTTGTCTTCCCACACGCACTGGGAAATGCGGCAACCACGGTATAGCGCTTGTTTTCGGGGCTGGTCACGGTGACCAGCAGCATGTGTTCGGCCATCCACCCTTCGTCCCTGGCGAGCACCGAGGCGATGCGAAGAGCAAAGGCCTTTTTGGGAAGCAAAGCGTTGCCGCCATAGGCCGAGCCGAAAGACCAAATTTCTCGCGTCTCGGGGAAATGGGAAATGTATTTGGTCTCGTTACAGGGCCACGCGGTGTCGTGCTCCCCGTCATACAGCGGTGCGCCGACCGTGTGCACACATTTCACCCACGACGCACCCGCGCCGATGCGATGAAGCACATCGGTGGTGACACGCACCATCATGTGCAGGCTGAGTGCGACATAGGGGGAATCGGTGATTTGAACACCAAAACGTGCCATCGGTGAGCTAACGGGTCCCATTGAGAAGGGCACCACGTACAGGGTGCGCCCGCTCATGCTGCCGCGGGAGAGACCTTTCAGGGTCTGTCGCATCAGGTCTGGGTCTTCCCAATTGTTGGTGGGCCCCGCGTCCTCGCGGTCGAGTGAACAGATGAAGGTTCGGCTTTCCACCCGCGCCACGTCACGGGGCTCACTGCGAGCAAGGTAGGAGCCGGGGCGCTTCTTCGGGTTCAAAGCGATTAGTGTGCCGGTGTCCAGCATGGTGGCGATGAGATCCTCGGCTTCGCCCGGCGAGCCATCACACCACACCACCTGCTCGGGTGTGGTCAGGGCCGAAATTTCTTCGACCCATGCCGACACTGCCGCGGGAATGTCGGGAGAAATGGTGGGGATGGTCGATGCGTTGGTCTCAAGGGTGATAGCCATGACGAACTCCTAAACACGGTGGGGTATACCCACTCTTGTCAAGAAAAGGCACGACCAATGACCACATGGGGTGTCAAAAAAGCTATTTTTTGCCGTATTGTTGTTTTATGGTGGAAATCTCAGCACTGGGACAAAGAATCAGGCATTTTCGGAGCCTCGCAGGCTTCACTTTGGAAGGGCTCAGCCAGCAGGTCGGCGTGACAGCCAGCCAGCTGTCGCTTCTGGAGACGGGAAAAAGGGAAGCGAGAGTGAGCGTCCTCGTGGCACTCGCGGCAGCCCTCAAAGTCGAGATGTCACAGCTCCTGGACGACACTGCGCCCAGTGAACGGGCCCAACTGGAACGCGACTGGTCGGTGGCGCAGGCAAGTCCGCTATTTTCTTCCCTCGGGGCCCCACCGATGAAGGTGTCTAAGTCCCTCGGTGATGATCACCTGCGTGTGTTGCTTGCTCTTCACCAGGAGCTCGTCCGCCGGGAAAAACTTGCCCTCGCAACACCGGAGGAGGCGAGGCGTTCCAACACGGCACTGCGTCTGGCCATGCGGGGTATTGACAACTACCGAGAAGACTTGGAAGTGTTAGCTCAAGACCTCGTGAACTCCGTGGGTCACACCGCAACGGGGGCTCTGACCCACCGCGAAGTGGCCATGATGGCTGAGCGTTTAGGGCTGGAAATTGTTCACGTCGGTGATTTGCCAAGGACTGCTCGCAGCGTGACCGACCTGGCAAACGGTCGAATCTATCTGCCACCCGCCTCTATCCCCGGGGGACACGGCCTTCGCTCGCTCGCCCTGCAGGCCATTGCTCACCAGATGCTGAAGCATCGGGTGCCAGAAACTTACGAAGAATTTTTGCAACAGCGACTCGACATCAATTACTTTGCCGCGGCCTGCCTGATGCCCCAAACCCCAGCGCTGCAGTTTCTTTCGGCGGCCAAGAAATCGAAGAATCTTGCGGTGGAAGATTTTCGTGACGCCTTCGGGGTCACCCATGAGGCAGCGGGGCTGCGATTCATGAACCTTGCCACCACCCACCTGGGCTTGCCTCTGCACTTCATGCGGGTGGGGGATGACGGTGTGGTGTACAAGGCATATGAAAACGATGGTCTAGCGCTGCCCGTCGATGTGACCGGCTCTCCGGAGGGACAAATTGTGTGCCGTCACTGGAGCGCCAGAGAAGCGTTTGTTCGCACCAACCGCACCACCGAGTACTACCAATACACCGACACCCCGGAGGGCACTTTTTGGGAATCAACCCAGATTGGGACTTCGACCAGCGACGAGTTCTCCATCACCGTCGGAGTCACCTTTGAAGACGCCAAATGGTTTAGAGGCCGCGACACCGGCGAGCGAAAAAGCTCGCGCTGCCCCGACCTCGACTGCTGCCGCAGCGCAAACGGGGATCTCCGCTCCAAGTGGCAAGGGCAAGCATGGACGAGCGCCAGGCTCCACGCTCACGTTCTTTCCCCGCTTCGGGGCGGAATGTTCCCCGGCGTTGACGATGTGGAACTTTTTGAGTTTCTCGAAGCACACGAACACCCCGATGGTGGCCACTAGCGGGGCCGAGGCTTTGCCGCTTTCCTGCTCAGGTCTGGCGCACGAGGAGCCGCACCAGCGTGACTACGCGAAAGTAAAAAGGCCATCCGAGTTCGAGGGTTACTGGAGTCCTTCACAAGAAGTTTTGTGCCCCCGGCAGGATTCGAACCTGCGGCCTTCTGCTCCGGAGGCAGACGCTCTATCCCCTGAGCTACGGGGGCTCGTGGGTCCCCCCAAGGCTACAACCTCCCGCACGGTACTGAGGCCTCGCTAGTAGGATTGGGGGAATGGACCCCGTGGAGCTTTCGGCAACAATTGCGCGGCTCGCTACCGAGCAACTTCTTGCCCAGGGGCAACAGTCTTCCCTGGAGGCGCACGATGTTGCCCTGGAGCGACCACGCCAAAAAGATCACGGTGATTGGGCTACCTCTATCGCCTTGAAACTGGCCAAAGTCGCGGTAATGAACCCCCGAGATTTCGCCACCCTTTTAGCTGCAGCCCTTGGCGAGGTAGAGGGCATAGCCCGAGCTGATGTTGCGGGGCCAGGATTTATTAACATCACCCTGGAAGCCGGAGCAGCGGGTGAATTGGTCCTCAAAGTTCTTGACGCCGGTGAGAGCTACGGCCACGGAGTTGACCTTGCAGGTCACACCATCAACGTCGAATTTGTCTCGGCAAACCCGACAGGTCCGCTCCATATTGGCCACACCCGCTGGGCGGCACTCGGTGACTCGTTAGTGCGTGTTCTCAAGGCCGCCGGCGCAACGGTCACCAGCGAATTTTATATCAATGATGCGGGTGCTCAAATGGATACTTTTGGTGAATCCATTGTTGCCGCTGCCAGTGGCACACCGACGCCGGAGGGGGGCTATCAGGGCGCATATATTGGCGAATTAGCCACGAGGGTGTTGGAGCGCGAACCCGGTCTCTTGGAGCGGGAACCCTCGGAGCAGATGGTTGCGGCCCGAGATGTCGGATATGCATTGCAGTTGGTGGACATTACCGAATCTTTGGCGCTGTTTGGTGTTCACTTTGACGTCTGGTTTTCGGAACTCTCCCTGCATGAGCCAGGACCCGAGGGGTTCAGCCTGATCGACGCGTCGGTGGAGCGGTTGCGCGCAGCCGGCCATGTGTTTGACGAGGACGGTGCCATTTGGGTTCGCACGACGGACTTTGGTGACGACAAAGATCGGGTGATACGCCGGGCCAATGGCGTGTACACCTACTTTGCCGCCGATGCCGCCTACTATCTGTCCAAATCTGATCGCGGTTTTGAGAAGAAAATTTATTTGCTGGGCGCTGACCACCACGGCTACATTCACCGGTTGAAAGCTCTGGCCGGCGCCGCCGGGGATGACCCGGGCGAAAGCGTCGAAATCCTGATTGGCCAGCTGGTCAGCATTAATGGCGCCAAGCTCTCCAAGCGCGCGGGCAACATTATTGAGCTCGATGATGTGCGCGACTGGTTGGGCGTGGATGCCCTGCGCTACTCGCTCGCCCGCTACCCCGCCGATTCGCCGTTGAGCTTGGACCCGGAGATTTTGACCAAGCGCAGTAACGACAACCCCGTGTTTTATGTGCAGTATGCGCATGCGCGCACCCACCAGGTGGCGCGAAACGCGGGCGATGCAGGGGTCAACAGAGAAACGTTTGACCCCTCCCTGCTTGCCCACCCCACCGAAGCGGCACTGATTGCATCCCTGGCAGACTTTCCCCGCATCGTTACTCAAGCGGCAACGCTGCGGGAGCCTCACCGCATCGCCCGCTATCTGGAAGAAGTCGCCGCGGTGTATCACCGCTGGTATGACGCCTGTCGGGTGACCCCCAAAGGGGATGACCCGGTAGAACCGGTGCACCACACCCGCCTTGCTCTCAATGACGCCACCGGCCAGGTTGTCAGAAATGGTCTCCAGTTGTTGGGGGTCAGTGCCCCCGAGCGAATGTAAGTCACAGGATGGACTTCGCTATCCTGGTTGAGGCTTCAGGGACCAATCCGGGTTCGCTCGCCTCACACCCATCTGTTCACGTGAGGTAACGGCGAGGAATATGTCCCACTCTTTGGCCCCCCAATGGCGCCACATCCCCGAACACCCGAATGCTCTGCATGCGGGTGTGTGGCCCGCAAGCTCACACCGGGACACTGCCGGGGAACTGATTTTTGGCGGGGTTTCCGCCCGGGAACTTGTCGACACGTATGGCACACCCCTCTACGTGGTCGACCAGGCAGAGGTTGAAGCCAGAGTCGTGCAATTTCGAGACATTGTGGCCACACTCTGCGAAGCCCACGGGGTGAAAGGCCTCGTCTACTACGCCTCGAAAGCTCTCACTACCGGACACGTTGTGCGCTGGGTGAGCGACCTGGGTGTCGGTTTCGATGTGGCAAGCGGTGGAGAGATGGCGATTGCGCTTGCCGGTGGCGCCCCCGCTGCACACCTCGAATTCCAGGGCAACAACAAGTCTGTGGCCGAAATTCGTGATGCCCTCCGTGCGGGTGTTGGGTGCATCGTGATTGATGCGCCGATTGAGGCGGCGCGCATTGATGCGGCGGCCGGCGAGTTGGGCGTGATCGCTTCGGTGATGGTCCGAGTGAACACCGGTGTTCACGCTGACACACACGAGTATTTGGCCACCGCGCGCGAAGATCAAAAGTTTGGTCTCTCCCCCGAGGAAACCCTCACCCTGGTTGCCGATATTCGGCAGCGGACAAATCTTCAGTTCGAGGGCCTTCACTCTCACATTGGTTCACAGATTTTCGAGGTTGACGGCTTCTTGGAGGCGGCAACACGAATCATGGACCTCTACCAGAAACTTTTGCCACACGGTGCTGTGCCAACTCTCAACTTGGGCGGTGGTTTCGGTATTGCCTATACCGAGGCGGATCAGCCAATGGACATACACGCGATGATGACGGCGATTGTGGATCATGTGGCCACTGAGGCGTCGAGCCGCGGCGTGCCGATGCCCGATCTTGCTTTTGAGCCCGGCCGCATGATTACCGGCCCGGCGGGCGTCACCCTGTATCGCGTGGGTGTAGTGAAGCCCGTCGTTGTCCGCGGTGAGGACGGTAGCGAAGCGACCCGGGTGTATGTCAGCGTTGATGGCGGAATGAGCGATAACGCGCGGCCCGCCCTGTATCGCGCCGACTACAGCACGCGTATTGCGTCACGAATCTCCGAGGCACCGCCGGCGCTTGTTCGCGTGGTGGGAAAGCACTGTGAAAGCGGTGACATTGTGGTCGATGCCGACTATTTGCCCTCCGATGTTGCCCCCGGTGATGTGCTGGCCATTGCTGCGACCGGTGCGTACTGCTATTCGCTTTCCAGTAACTACAACGCCCTGGGGCGACCCCCCATGGTGGGGGTCCACGACGGAGCGCACTTTGTGATGGTCCAGGGCGAAAGCATCACGGATGTTCTGTCCCGCGACCAGGGTTTTGCGAAAAAAGTAGAGGCTAAAGCATGAAAGAGAACTATCGAGACTTGCGCGTAGCGGTGCTGGGCGCTGGCACCGTGGGGGCCGAGGTGGCCCATCGTCTGCTGGAAGGCTCCTCGGAACTGGGATCTCGCTCCGGGGCAGGATTGCGCCTGATTGGGGTTGCCGTTCGAAACCTGGACGCTGTGCGCAGCGCCCCCATCCCGCGTGAGCTTCTCACCACGGATGCGTCGTCGCTTATTGTTCAGGCCGACATCGTGGTCGAGCTGATGGGCGGTATTGAGCCTGCGAAAACCCTCATTTTGCAGGCGCTGCACTCCGGTGCCGATGTGATTACGGCCAACAAAGCGCTGTTGGCCGAGCACGGCCCCGAGCTTTTTGATGCGGCATCCCGGGTGGGAGCGCAGTTGTATTACGAGGCGGCTGTGGCCGCCGCAATTCCCATCATTCGGCCGCTTCGAGATTCTCTTGCGGGCGACCGCGTGACAAAAATCATGGGGATCGTCAATGGCACCACCAACTACATCCTCGATGAGATGGACACCACAGGCTTGAGCTTCGATGCGGCGTTAGCCAAAGCCACGGAGCTTGGCTATGCCGAAGCCGACCCCACCGCAGACATTGAAGGGTATGACGCGGCGCAGAAGGCGGCCATTTTGTCCTCACTCGCGTTTCACACCGCCGTGCCACTGAGCGACGTCTACCGCGAAGGCATCACCTCTGTTGGTGCCGCCCAAATTGATGCCGCCAAACGCTCAGGGCTCGTCATCAAGTTGCTGGCTATTTGCGAGAGGCGCACCGATCCGCTGACAGGGGTTGAGGGTGTGAGCACCCGCGTCCACCCCACGCTGATTCCTCGCACCCACCCGTTAGCTGCCGCTCACGGAGCGAACAACGCCGTCTATGTGGAGGCAGAAGCTGCTGGGCCGCTGATGTTTTATGGGGCAGGGGCGGGTGGCGCCCAGACCGCGTCGGCAGTGCTCGGCGACATTGTGTCTGCGGCGAGGCGCCATGTTGCCGGTGGCCCGGGTGTGGGGGAGAGCACCCACGCTGATCTGCAAGGAATTGCGCTTGATCATGTCGAGAGCCGCCTTCACATCACCCTGGAGGTGAAAGACGAACCCGGTGTTTTGGCAGAAATTGCGCGCCTCTTTAGCGATCACCAAGTGTCGGTAGAAACCCTGCACCAAACTGTCAGTATCAGCGCAGATGGCGCCAATCAGACCGCTACGCTAGCTATTGCAACACACAGCGCCCTCGAGGCTAGAGGCCGAGAAATGCTCGAAGCCCTCGCAGCGAATCCGGTGGTTACGGGCGTGACCAGCGTGCTGCGAGTGGAGGGGTAGGGCCAATGGCCAAGCGCAGAAGTCTTTTTGGTCGGTCGAAGCCTCACGGGCTCAAACACCAGCGTGGCTCGCGGCAGTGGCGCGGAGTCATCCACGAATACGCCGACCGACTGGATGTCAGTGCGGCAACACCCGTGGTCTCCTTGGGTGAGGGGGGCACGCCTCTGATTGAAGCCCACTGGTTATCAGAGATGACCGGGTTGCGGGTTTTTGTGAAGTTTGAAGGGATGAACCCGACCGGCTCATTCAAAGATCGTGGCATGACGATGGCTGTCACGAAAGCAAAAGAGCGCGGCGCACAAGTGGTGGTGTGTGCCTCCACAGGGAACACGTCAGCCTCTGCGGCTGCGTATGCGGCCTATGGCGGATTGACCAGTGCTGTTCTGGTTCCCGATGGCAAGATTTCGATGGGCAAACTCAGTCAAGCTATCGCCCACAACGCCCACGTCTTGCAGGTCGGTGGAAACTTTGATGACTGTCTTGATCTCGCTCGGGAATTGGCCGCAAATTACCCCATTCATCTCGTCAACTCGGTTAATAACGACCGAATTGAGGGGCAAAAGACTGCAGCTTTCGAAGTAATCGAAGTGCTTGGCAGGGCCCCCGAGTACCATTTTCTTCCTGTCGGTAACGCCGGCAACTACACCGCCTACCACCGCGGATACAAAGAGGAGGCGACCAGGGGCGCGACGAACACACTGCCGCGTATGTTCGGTTTCCAAGCTTCCGGCTCGGCACCCTTCGTTATGGGTGAGCGGGTGAAAAACCCCGACACGATCGCGACCGCCATTCGCATCGGTAATCCGGCGTCGTGGGATCTCGCGCTGGCTGCCCGAGAAGATAGCGACGGATATTTTGGCGCAATTAGCGATGCGGACATTTTGGTTGCCCACCGACTGTTATCACGCGAAATGGGAGTGTTTGTGGAGCCCTCCTCCGCCATCAGTGTTGCGGGCTTACTCGAGCGGGCGCAGGCTGGGGTGTTGAAAAAAGGTGCAACAGCCGTTCTCACGGTGACCGGCCACGGGTTGAAAGACCCCAGCTGGGCTCTCAAGGATGAGGAGGGGAAAGACATTACCCCCACAAAAGTGCCCATAGATGTTTCTCACATCGCCGAAGTCCTCGGCTTAGGAGCGAATAGTGCTTAGTTCACCACCCATGGGTCGCAGCGTTTTGGTGAAAGTTCCTGCCACCACCGCAAACTTAGGTCCCGGTTTTGACACTTTGGGCATGGCGCTCACCATTGAAGATGAGCTAACGGCGACTGTTCGCGAAGGATCCGGAGTGAAAGTTGCGGTTCACGGTGTCGGGGAGGGAGAGGTCCCCACGGATGAAACCAACCTGATTGCTCGCTCCATGGCCCACGCTTTTGCCGCCAAAGGCATCGCCATGCCGGGAATCGATTTGGTGGCAAAAAACGTTATTCCCCACGGTCGAGGGCTCGGTTCCTCCGGTGCAGCAATCGTGGCAGGGGTGATGGCGGCACAAGGTTTGCTGGAGGGCATTGCCACCTTTGATGCGACAGAACTTCTCGCACTGGCCACCGACATGGAAGGCCACCCCGACAACATTGCGCCCTCACTTTTTGGCGGACTGACGATTGCGTGGATGACCGATACCGGTCCCAAACACAAAAAGCTCAGTGTTCACCGCGGGGTATCGCTGGTCGTTGCCGTTCCTGAAGATGCCAGCATGTCCACCCAGCTGGCAAGAAGTTTGCAGCCCGATACGGTTCCCCACGAAGACGCTATCTTCAACCTGTCGCGGTCCGCGCTGCTGATTGCTGCGCTTATTCAAAGCCCTGAGTTGCTTTTTGAAGCCACTGAGGACCGCCTCCACCAAAACTACCGAGCAAGTGCGATGCAAGATACGAACGCCCTGCTGCAAGAGTTGCGCACCCACGGTTTCGCCGCGGTGGTGTCTGGGGCGGGCCCCTCGGTGTTGGTTTTGTGCTCTGATCCGAGCCAACGTGTCGAGGTTGCACAGGTGGTAGAAAACCACCGGGGAGGTTCGTGGTCAAGCCATATGCTGACCGTTGACGAGCGAGGTGCTACAGTAGGAGTGCTTCCGGCGTTCGCCGACTGACCCCAGTTAGCGCTCCGGAATACCTCATCACCACAGCGCCCCGTACGTTTTATGGCGCGAGAGGGTTACCCGTGGATGGGGAGCTTCGGCTCACCAGCCCAGAGGATGGCTCGGTGGGGGGTAAACAGCATTCACCACGCCACGGTCGTGGCACACACAAGGAGAAAACGTGGATCTAGATAACACTTCACCGTCGGGCTCAGATGAGAGCGAAAAGTCTGCCCCGGTGAGAAAGAGGGCTTCCCGACGGGTGAGCTCAGCAACACCGAAAGACACACCCGCACCCGACCAAGCTCCCGCAGAGAAAGCGCCGGCGACAAAATCCCGCGCGGAGAAAGTATCCGCGGAGAAGAGTGAAGCTCCCGCGGCAGAGAAGCCGGCAACAGAGAAGCCGGGAACAGAGAAGCCGGGAACAGAGAAGCCGGCGGACGGCAAAGCCCCAGAGGCTGCCGAGCGCCCCAAACGACGTCGCTCGGGCACCTCGGACAAAGCACGCAACTCGTCGAATGACGACAACGAGCAGACTGCATCCGATAACTCTGAGAACTCCGACTCGAATGATTCGGGGGAGGACTCCTCAGAGGGTGGTTACAGCCGCAACCGCGGGGGTAACAACTCCCGTGGGCGCGGAAGAGACCGTCGTCGCGGCCGCAGTGGCAACGACGAAGATGGCGATCCAGAAGTATCCGATGATGATGTCTTGATTCCCATCGGAGGGATCTTGGATGTCTTGGATAACTATGCGTTTGTCCGCACCCAGGGCTACCTTCCCGGTTCCACCGACGTGTATGTGTCTCTTGGGCAGGTCAAGAAATATAACCTGCGCAAAGGTGACGCCGTCATTGGAGCGATTCGCCAACCGCGTGAAGGTGAACACCAGGGCCGACAAAAATACAACGCACTGGTCAGTGTTGACACCGTTAACGGCCAAAGTGTGGAAGAGGCTGCTACTCGTCCCGAGTATGCGCAACTCGTTGCCGTCTATCCCACCGAACAGCTGCGGATGGAAACGACGCCAGACAATCTCACCAACCGCATGGTTGATGTTTTCGCCCCCGTTGCCAAAGGCCAGCGCGGAATTATTGTTGGTGCACCCAAAACCGGTAAGTCAGAGTTGATGCAGAATCTGGCCATGGCCGTCGCCGAGAACACTCCCGATGCTCACCTGATGATGGTGCTGATCGACGAACAGCCTGAAACGATTAGTGAAATTCAGCGGCAAGCCAAAGGCGAAGTGATTGCTTCAAGCTTTGACCGTTCCGCGGATGACCACACGACCATTGCGGAACTCGCTGTGGAGAGGGCAAAACGTCTTGTTGAGCTCGGTCACGACGTTGTTGTGATGGTGGACTCGTTGACCCGTTTGGCCAGGGCCTACCAGCTCAGCCTCGGAGGGACTTCCCGCGCGGGAAGTACCGATACCGCATGGGTCTTCCCCACCAAAAAACTTTTTGGTGGTGCCCGCAATGTTGAAGGCGGCGGATCGCTCACCATGCTTGCCACCCTGGTGACCCACACCGGAATAGATATGGATGATGTCGTCGCCAGTGAAATTTCTGGTGCCGCAACCATGGAGCTCGTGCTGAGCAATAAAGCGGCAAAAGCCCGGGTTTATCCTGCGATGGACATTGCTCATTCGGGAACCAGAAAAGAGTCAGGCATTTTGTCTGGGGAAGAGACCTCGACCATTGCGGGAATCCGGAAAGGTCTTTCCTCGTCGGGCACACTTGAGAGCCTTGTGACCGTTCTTGACGCGATGCGATCGGAGGGCACCAACGCCCAAGCGCTGAGCGCACTGGGCAAGAAGTTGGGAAGCTAAACACTCGTGTTTGAGTCTGTTGAGGCGTTGATTGCGGAGCACCAAGAGCTTCAAGTGAAGCTTGGCGATCCCGCAGTCCACGCTGATGCAGGAATGTCGAAGAAACTTAACCGACGCTTCGCTCAGCTATCCAAGATTATTGCGGCCCATGACCGATTTCTTGCCGTGACCGACGATCTTGCTGCAGCCAAAGAGATGGCCGGCGACGACGAGTCGCTTGCACAAGAAGTCCCCGGCATGGAAGCCTCTCTTGCGGAAGTGCGCGAGGCGCTTCGCTCCCTGCTCATTCCTCGCGATCCTGACGATGGTCGAGACGTGATTATGGAAATTAAAGGCGGTGAGGGTGGCGAAGAAAGTGCGCTCTTCGCGGCCGATTTACTGCGCATGTATTTGCACTACGCCGAATCGAGAGGCTGGAAAACAGAAGTTCTCGATAAAACGGAGAGCGATATGGGTGGGTTTAAGAACATCCAGGTTGCCATCAAATCTTCTGCCTCCGACCCTGCGGAGGGTGTTTGGGCGAGCCTGAAATATGAGGGTGGTGTGCACCGTGTGCAACGGGTTCCAGCTACCGAATCTCAAGGTCGCATTCACACCTCCACCACGGGAGTCCTTGTTTTCCCCGAAGTCGACGAGCCCGAAGAAATCGAGCTGAGCACCAACGATCTGAAAATTGATGTGTTTCGCTCCTCGGGGCCTGGCGGCCAGTCGGTGAACACCACAGACTCTGCCGTGCGTATCACCCACCTTCCGACAGGGATTACGGTGTCGATGCAAAACGAAAAAAGCCAGATTCAAAACCGTGAAGCAGGAATGCGGGTGCTGCGCGCCCGAATTTTGGCCAGGCAGCAGGAGGAGCTCGCTGCTGTGGCCTCGGACGCACGCAAAGGCCAAATCCGCGGGATGGACCGATCAGAACGTATTCGCACCTACAACTTCCCGGAGAACCGGATTGCTGATCACCGCACCGGATATAAGTCCTACAACCTGGACCAGGTCATCAACGGAGCTCTGGAGCCGGTTATTCGCTCCTGCATTGATGCGGATGAAGCAGAACGCTTAGCAGCACTCGGCGCCTCCTAGTGGATATCCGCGCTCTGCTGGCGGAAGCTCACAGTCTGCTCGCCACCGCCGGCGTCACCTCTGCAGGTGTTGATGCGGAAATCTTGTTAGCCACCGTTATTGAGACCTCTCGCGGTGAACTCTTGGCAGCCGCATACCGGGGCGAGTCCGTGGGGGATGAAGCTCTGGAGAAGTTCCGGGTGCTCCTTGCGAGGCGACAAGCTAGAGAGCCCCTGCAGCACATCACCGGGCGTGCGCCGTTTATGAACTTTGAGGTGGCGGTGGGGCCAGGGGTGTTTGTACCACGCCCGGAAACACAATCCTTGGTGGAGGCAGCGATTGACCAGGCCCTGGCCAGTGGGGTGGGGGAGCGCGGCCTTCGCATTCTTGATCTGTGCTCAGGCTCGGGGGTTGTGGCCATCTCCCTGGCGAGAGCCCTGCCTTACGCCAGGGTCGTTGCCGTAGAAATTTCGGAGGAAGCGCTGCCGTATCTGCGTACCAACGTGGTGCTGCTGGCGCCCGAGGTGGAGGTCGTGCACCTTGATGTGGCGAGCTACGGGTCAGGGCTTGAGGCAGGAAGTGTGGATATGGTGCTTGCTAACCCGCCCTACGTTCCCGATTCTCAAGTGCCAAACGAGCGCGAAGTAGCCACCCACGATCCGGCACTTGCCCTTTTTGGCGGGGAAGACGGGCTCCGTGTGGTGCGAGATGTTGTGGGCCTAGCGTTGAAAGCTTTGAGGCCCGGCGGCTACCTCGCTATTGAACATTCCAACCTGCAAGGTGATGCGGTGCGGGAACTTCTCTTGAGCGCGGGCCTCCGGGCAATATCCACCGAAGTGGATTTGGTTGGCCGCGACCGGTTCACTCAGGGGTTTGTTCCCTAAGCCTTCGTGTCAAGGAATTCCTTGATGGCAGCAATCACGGTTTTCCCGGTGTCATGGGGTGAGAACCAGGCGGTGGTAATACCCAACTCTCCCGCACCCCTCAAGTTGTCGGGGGTGTCATCCACAAAAAATGTGTCAGAACCTGTGGCACCGTAGCGCTCCAGCACCCGCTGATAGACGAGCGGATCGGGCTTGCGTGCTTTGTAATGGGCGGTGGCAAACATGTGTTCGCCGAATACGGGAACCAGTTGGGGTGCCACATCGGTGAGGTGTTCCCCAATGAGGATGCCGTTGTTGGTCAGGAGAGTGACCTGGCCGTGGTCTTTCGCGAATTCGACCGCGCTCAACACGTCCGGGCGGAACACCATGGCTTGTTTGCGCATGGCCACCCAGTTTTCCCGCTCAATATTTGATTCAAAAGCCGTGTTCACCTGGCGTAAGTACTCCTCTCCGGTGTCGGGATCTCCCGCTTCGGCCTTCCACTCGCCCTCGTCGTGCCACCACCGTCTTCTGAGTTCATGGAAGTCCCAGCCGGTGATCTCGGTGAGAGCATCCATCCGGTGGCGCCAGTGATAGTCGTAGAGAACATTGTCCATATCAAAAATAAACAGCATGATGGCTCAAGCTTAAGCCCAGGGGCATTCGTGCGACGCGAACTAGACTGGCTTTCGTGTCGGCCTTTCGTGTAGAGATCCCCTCCACAGAATCTATGGCCCCACAGGAGTGGGCAGAGTAGTGGCCTACCTCTTCATCGTCCTGGCAGCAGTCTCTGCAGCTTTTCTGTCGTCTTTTGCGCTGTGGCGGGTAGCGATTCGTTTTAAGTGGCACCCAGAAATTCGACCGCGAGATATTCATCAAAACCCGACCCCCCGGTTGGGCGGCATTGCGGTGTTCATCGGCATGTTGGCGGGAGTGCTGGTGGCCAGCCAAACAGAAGAATTTGCGGACGTTTTCGATAATCCGCGGGCCATTATGGCCGTTTTTGGCGCAGCGTTCATTGTGTTGGCACTCGGTGTGGTCGATGATGTGGTCGAGTTGGACTGGCTCACGAAATTATCCGGACAGTTTCTTGCCGCCGGTGTGGTGGCGTGGCAGGGGGTCCAAATCGTGTCTCTGCCCATCGGTGGCCTCACCCTGTTTTCTCCGACGTTGTCTCTGGTGCTGACGGTTCTTGCCATCGTGGTGGTGATGAACGCGGTCAACTTCATCGACGGTCTTGATGGGCTGGTGGTGGGAGTGGCGCTGATTTCCACGGGTGTCTTTTTCCTCTACTCCTTCGTTCTCTCACTCGGCGAGCAAGGGGCGCCCTACTTCAGCCTGGCCACGGTCTTGACGGTGTTACTCGCTGGCGCCCTGCTCGGTTTTCTGCCCCTGAACTGGAACCCCGCAAAACTGTTTCTCGGGGATTCTGGTGCGCTGCTGGTGGGGCTCATCATGTCAGTCAGTGCCATTTCGGTGACCGGTCAGATCGATCCGCTAGCGGTCAGCCCCACCCAGTTACTTCCCGCATTTTTGCCGGTGATTTTGCCGCTGGCCGTGCTCATCGTTCCGCTGGTAGATTTTTCTTTGGCCGTTATCCGACGCCTTCGCAAAGGCATGTCTCCCTTTGATGCCGACAGCGCCCATCTGCACCACCGACTGCTTGATCTGGGGCACACGCATCGACAGGCGGTTCTGATTTTGTATGCCTGGACGGCGGTGCTGGCCATTGGAACATTGATGTTCCTCTTTGTGCCCTGGTATGTCGCGCTTGGCATCATTATTCTGGGCCTCATCGGTTCGACCCTGGTAACGCTGTCGCCTGATCAACGCTCCGAGACCGACCCCCTATCCATAGAAGAGGAAACACGATGAACGTGACCCAGGTTGTTAGACGAGCATTTCTGGTGGGGGTGGTTGTGACGTCCCTGGTGGCGATTGTGGCCTCCATAGTGGGAGCACTGGTTGCTGGCCTGGAAGGGATGCTCGCGGCGCTGGTGGGCGGGGCAGTGGCCTTTGCGCTTTTGGGCTTGACGCCGCTCAGCATTCTCTGGGGTTTTCGCCTCAGCAACGGAGATCTGCTGTCTCCCGCTTTTTTTTCCTCAGTTCTCGGAACATGGTTGCTGAAATTTGTGGCGTTCCTCGGGGTCGTGTTTTGGTTGGGGGATCAAACCTGGCTGGAGCGAACAACCCTTTTTGTGACCATTGTGGTGGCCCTCCTGGTGGGTCTGGTGAGCGATCTGGTGGTGGTCGCACGGTCACGAATGCCCTACGTCTCCGATGTGTCACTCCCTGGAGAGAAGGACTAACGGTGGTTCTTGGGTTGTGGAGCAGGCACAGTAGAGGGGTTCTGTGAGCATCACGATCTATGACACCGCAAACGAGCAGCAACGCCTCGACGGTGTGCGTACAGCTCGGATGGCCTTGGAGAGCGGCAAAATCGTTTGTGTCCCCACCGATACCACCTACGCGCTGGTCGTAAACGCTTTCAACCCGGGCGCGATTGCTCGGCTGCGAGCACTTCGCTTGATGCCCCCCCGCTCTCCTGTAGGGGTGCTGGTGCCAAGCCTTGCCACCCTGGATGCTCTCGCAGCGGAGCTGGCACCCGAGGTAGACGCGCTGGTGTCCGCTTTCTGGCCGGGTGCGTTGGGGATCATTGTCCCTGCCGGGCAGAGCCTGGCGTGGGATATCGGGGATTCAGCGGGAACGGTGGCGCTTCGTATGCCGGATCACCCGCTGCTTCGTGATGTGCTGGCCGACACGGGCCCTCTGGCTCTTTCTGGTGCCTACCGGGTGGGAGAGAAACCGCTGGTGTCGCTTCCCGCCATAGCGAAGAAATTTGGCTCCGATGTCACCGTCTATCTGCGTGGAACGGGTGGCAAACCTGGGAAAACACCCTCCAGCGTGGTGGATGCGTCCCTCCTGGGGGAGCCCGGTGGGAAGCTTCGTCTTGCCCGGGAAGGCGCCATTTCCCTAGGGGAAATGCAGTCCGTTGTACCCCCTGGGCGCTGGGTCTAAACCCGGGCTGTAATGCTGATTGGTGCCAACTAGCTTTCGCTTGATACAGTCAGTACACGACGTCGTTCGCCGCACAACAAGGTGCCCCGAAACTGGAGACAGAGCTGTTATCAGAAGCCACTGAGATTCTTCTCGAAATCTCGGCCAACGACACCGGAGTGTATTCCCCTCCGACGATTGAAGAGTTTTTTCCTCCCCCAATCTTTTTTGAAGGCACCATCTTCGAAATGAACCGCATCGTGCTGGTTCGCCTCTTCGCGGTGGTCGTTCTGTTCCTGGTCTTTTGGATAGGGACGCGGAAAATGCGCATGATCCCCGGCCGCTACCAGGGTGTGGTGGAAATGGGGCTGAGCCTGGTCCGCGTGAACATCGCCGAGGACCTGTTGGGGAAGAAGGACGGGAAACGTTTCCTCCCGTTGTTGACCACCATTTTCTTCCTTGTGTTGTTCATGAATCTGACCGGGATCATCCCGGGCCTCAACATTGCGGGAACAAGCGTCATTGGCATGCCGCTGGTACTGGCCATAGCGTCCTACGTCGCCTTCGTTTATGCGGGGCTTCGGAAGCACCCGGTCGCCTTCTTGAAGAACTCCCTGGTTCCCCCCGGTGTTCCCTGGCCTCTCTACATCGTGGTCACACCGATTGAGCTTGTCTCCACCTTCATTTTGCGCCCAATCACGTTGACGTTGCGTCTGACGATGAACATGGTGGTGGGTCACTTCCTGCTGGTCTTGTTTTTCTCCTCGACGCACTTCTTCATCTTGTACTCAGATTCCTGGATGGGATTGTTTGGAATCGGTACGATCGCGTTTAGCATCGCGTTTACATTCTTCGAAATTTTGGTGTCCATTCTGCAGGCCTACGTCTTTACCCTCTTGACCGCCGTATACCTCCAGTTAGCGCTGGCGGAAGAACACTAAACCCCAGCCCGATATGGCATCGGGCTGACAACATGGAAGGAAATACCTGTGGATGCAATCTCGGTTATCGCCGAACTATCCGGAAACATTGCGACGGTCGGTTACGGCCTTGCAGCGATTGGACCCGCCATTGGCGTGGGAATTGTTGTGGGCAAGACCATCGAATCAGTCGCTCGCCAACCTGAACTTCAAGGACGCTTGACGGTGTTGATGTATATCGGTATCGCCTTTACGGAAGCACTGGCGTTCATCGGTATTGCCACATACTTCATCTTCACCGGTTAGGCCCAGGAATGAAGACTGAAGCACTTTTTTTTGCAGCGGAAGGGGATCCTGTAAACCCACTACTCCCCGCGATCTATGACATTGTCTGGTCGATCATTCCGTTCGCTTTGGTTCTGGTGCTCTTCTGGCGCGTGGTGTTGCCTCGTCTTCAGAAAACCCTGGACGAACGTTCTGAGGCTATTGAGGGTGGAATCGCTGACGCGGCGTCCGCCCAAAATGAAGCTAAGGAAGCTTTGGATAAGTACACGAAGCTCCTCGCAGAAGCGCGAACGGAAGCCTCGGAGATTCGCGAGCAGGCCCGCGCAGAAGGCGCCGTCATCCTTGCAGAAATGAAGGAGAACGCTCAAGCCGAAGCAACGCGCATCGCCGCCCTTGCCACAGCTCAGATCGAGGGAGAGCGCCACCAAGCGGTGCTGTCTCTGCGTAAAGAGGTGGGGTCCTTAGCTCTCGATCTTGCAAGCGCTGTCGTGGGGGAACGCCTCAGTGAAGACGCGAAAGCGGCTTCCGTGGTGGATAAACTCCTCGCCGATTTGGATAACGAAGCCAAGACACCGGCAAAGAAGGCGCAAAAGTAACCATGGGTGCACAGACCAGCCATTCCCTCATCAGCGCGCGAGCCCTGGTTTCGAGCCAAAGCGGCGACGCCTTGGAGCTTGCCAGAGGCCTCTTTGCTGCTGCTATGGGCCTGTCTGGTTCGCCGGCGCTGCGGTCGCAGTTGACCGATTCGTCCAGGGACCTTGCTCCGCGCCATGCTCTCGCCAACCACGCGTTCGCATCGCTGTCCACCGATGTGAAGAAGCTGGTGGATGACGCTGTGGCGTTGCGCTGGTCTCGCGCCGAAGACCTCCAAGCGGGTCTCGAGGAAATGGCCATTCGGCTGTGTGGCGATGCCACCTCCGGGTCCATCGATCTCGTGGGTGAGCTGCTGGCCGTCTCCGACCTCGTCCACAGTGATGGGGATGTTGAGTTGGCTCTGGGGTCAAAGCAAGCCACCGCGAGCGCACGAGCACGCCTCATGGGTGCGCTCCTTCGCTCGAAGGTGTCTCCGGCCGCGCAAGCAATTTGTGAACATCTGGTTGCCGACCCTCGTGGACGCCGCATTGGAGCCATGCTTGCGCATTCAGCGACGATGGTTGCTGAGCAACAGGGCATGGGTTTGGCCATGGTGCGGGCCGCGCAACCTTTAGGGGATGCGCAGATTAAGCACATTGAGACTTTGCTTCAGGGAACCTATCAGCGCCCCCACTACATCGCCGTGCAGATCGTCCCAGAGCTTGTGGGCGGCCTGCGTATTCGTGTGGGCGATAACGAGATTGATGGCAGTATCGCTACTCGATTGCAAGACCTCCGAACACAGCTCGCTGGCTAACGCCAGAGACAACACCGTGTGACTCTCAACAAAAGGAATAATCATGGCAGACCTCACGATCAACCCGGATGAAATCCGTCAGGCGCTCAAAGACTTCGCCCAGTCTTATGACCCTGGCGCAGCGAAGACCACCGAAGTGGGTCATGTCCTGGATGCAGCCGACGGTATCGCCCACGTCGAGGGTTTGCCGGGCTGCATGGCCAATGAGCTTGTCAAGTTTGCCGATGGCACACTGGGGCTCGCACAAAACTTGGATGAGAACGAAATCGGTGTTGTTGTTCTGGGTGAATTCAGCGGTGTTGAAGCCGGCCAGGAAGTCACCCGAACCGGTGAAGTTCTTTCCGTTGCCGTCGGTGACGGCTATCTCGGACGTGTCGTTGACCCACTGGGAAACCCGATTGACGGTTTAGGCCCCATTGAAACAACCGAGCGACGCGCACTCGAACTGCAGGCCCCGGGCGTCATGGCCAGGCGCAGCGTTCACGAGCCTTTGCAAACAGGCATCAAGGCCATTGACGCCATGATTCCTGTGGGTCGAGGGCAGCGCCAACTCATCATTGGTGACCGCCAGACCGGTAAGACGGCTATCGCTGTGGACACGATTATCAACCAGAAAGCCAACTGGGATTCTGGAGACACCAATCAGCAGGTTCGCTGTATTTATGTGGCTATCGGTCAAAAAGGGTCAACCATTGCGAGTGTCCGGGGTGCTCTCGAGCAGGCCGGCGCCATGGAATACACCACGATTGTGGCGGCCCCCGCGTCGGACCCCGCAGGGCTTAAATACCTTGCCCCTTACACCGGCTCGGCTATTGGCCAGCACTGGATGTATGACTCCAAGCACGTGCTGATCATCTTTGATGACCTCTCCAAGCAGGCCGAAGCGTATCGTGCGGTCTCACTGCTGCTGCGTCGCCCGCCAGGCCGCGAGGCATACCCCGGTGACGTTTTCTACTTGCACTCTCGTCTGCTGGAGCGTTGCGCCAAACTATCCGACGAGATGGGTGGCGGCTCGATGACGGGGTTGCCCATTATCGAAACGAAAGCCAACGATGTGTCGGCCTTTATTCCCACCAACGTGATTTCCATCACCGATGGTCAAATCTTCCTGCAGTCGGACCTGTTTCTCGCCAACCAGCGTCCCGCGGTGGATGTCGGAATTTCGGTGTCGCGTGTGGGTGGAGATGCGCAGATCAAATCCATCAAGTCGGTATCGGGAACACTGAAGCTCGAACTCGCCCAGTATCGCTCGCTTCAAGCCTTCGCCATGTTCGCCTCCGACCTTGACTCGACAAGCCGTCGTCAGCTGGCCCGCGGGGCTCGCTTGACCGAGCTGCTCAAGCAGCCCCAGTTCTCCCCCTACCCGGTGGAAGAGCAGGTGGTTTCGATTTGGGCTGGCACCAACGGAAAGCTTGACTCCATCGAGGTTGCCGATGTGCTGAAGTTCGAATCCGAACTGCTGGATCATTTGAAGCGCAACACGAAAATTCTTGACACCCTCAGAGACACCAAGGTGCTCGATGACAAGACCAAGGAAGAGCTGGAGAAAGAGGTTGACGCGTTTGTGATCGCCTTCCAAGCCAGCGGCGCTGAGGGTCTTGGCCGCCCGGGGAGCGAAGAGTTTGACGCTGTAGAAAACGAAGACATCAACCAGGAAAAAATCGTTAAGCGCAAGCGCTAAACGAGAGATAAGGGACTCCACAAACCATGAGTGCGAAAGTTCGGGTGTATCGGCAGAAGATTCGTTCTGCCACGACAACCAAGAAGATCACACGAGCGATGGAACTGATTTCTGCCTCCAGAATTCAGAAAGCTCAGGCTCGTATGGCCGCTGCAATGCCGTATTCCCGCGCGGTGACCCGCGCGGTCTCTGCTGTGGCCACCTACTCCGATGTTGATCACCCGCTCCTGAAAGAATCCGAGAACCCCACCCGGGCGGCCATGGTTGTGTTCACCTCAGATCGCGGTCTCGCTGGTGCTTTTAGTTCCCAGGTTCTGCGTGAAGCAGGAGACCTGCGAACTCGTTTGCAGGGTGAAGGCAAAGAAGTCCTCAGCTTTGTGGTGGGTCGCAAAGCGGTCGGCAACTTTGCTTTCCGCCAGAGGGCAGTCGAGAAATCCTGGACGGGCAACACCGATCAGCCGAAGTTCGAAACAGCCAAAGAGATTGCCACCGCACTGATTGAGCAGTTCACCAAAGCCACCGAAGAGGGCGGGGTGGATGAAATCCACATTGTGTATAACCGCTTCGTGTCGCTGGTGACCCAAACTCCCGAGATTGTGCGGGTATTGCCTTTGGAAGTTGTGGAAGGTGTCGAAGAGCCAGACAGCGCGGAGATTTTTCCCCTGTATGAGTTCGAACCGGAACCCGACGGTGTCCTGGATGCCCTTCTTCCTGTGTACATCGAAAACCGGATTTACTCCGCAATGCTTCAGTCCGCAGCTGCAGAGCATGCTGCGCGGCAGAAAGCGATGAAGTCCGCCAGCGACAACGCTGACAAGCTCATCGACACCTACACCAGCCTCGCGAATAACGCTCGCCAGGCAGAAATTACCCAACAAATTTCCGAAATCGTGGGCGGCGCCGACGCCCTCGTTTCGGCGAAGTAGAGAAAGAGAAAGACGATATGACAAAGACTGCCACCGAGAAAACGACTGCCACGGGTCGAGTTGCCCGCGTGACCGGTCCCGTCGTTGACATCGAATTTCCCCACGACTCAATTCCTGGAATGTACAACGCGCTGAAAACCACCATCACCATGGGTGACACCACCAGCGTGTTGACCCTTGAGGTGGCGCAGCACCTGGGTGATGATTTGGTGCGAGCCATTGCTTTGCAGCCCACCGACGGTGTTGTTCGCGGCCAAGAGGTCACCGACACCGGTGGCCCCATCACGGTTCCGGTCGGAGATGTGACCAAGGGCAAGGTGTTCAACGTTCTCGGTGAAGTATTGAACTCTGACGACAAGCTTGAAGACGCTGAGCGGTGGAGTATCCACCGCCAGCCACCACCCTTTGACCAGCTTGAGTCGAAAACCGAGCTGTTTGAGACAGGCATCAAAGTCATTGACCTTCTGACCCCCTACGTGTTGGGGGGAAAGATTGGTCTCTTTGGTGGAGCGGGTGTCGGAAAAACCGTTCTGATCCAGGAAATGATTCAGCGCGTTGCCCAAGACCACGGTGGCGTGTCGGTGTTTGCCGGTGTGGGTGAGCGCACCCGTGAAGGTAACGACCTGATTGCTGAAATGCAGGAAGCCGGCGTCTTTGATAAGACCGCCCTCGTCTTTGGTCAGATGGATGAGCCCCCCGGGACCCGTTTGCGCGTTGCGCTCTCGGCGTTGACCATGGCGGAGTATTTCCGCGATGTTCAACACCAGGACGTTTTGCTGTTCATTGACAACATTTTCCGCTTCACCCAGGCAGGCTCTGAAGTGTCGACTCTTCTTGGCCGCATGCCTTCCGCGGTGGGCTACCAGCCCAACCTCGCCGACGAGATGGGCATCCTTCAGGAGCGCATCACCTCGACCAAGGGCCGCTCGATTACGTCGTTGCAGGCCATTTATGTTCCTGCCGATGACTACACCGACCCGGCACCGGCGACAACCTTCGCCCACTTGGATGCCACCACCGAGCTCAGCCGTGAGATTGCTGCCAAGGGTCTCTACCCCGCAGTGGATCCGCTGACCTCGACCAGCCGCATCCTTGACCCCCTCTACATTGGTGATGACCACTACCGGGTTGCCATCACGGTGAAGCAGATTCTTCAAAAGAACAAGGAACTCCAGGAGATCATCGCGATTCTCGGTGTAGATGAATTGAGCGAAGAAGACAAGGTTACTGTCTCCAGGGCTCGACGTATCCAGCAGTTCCTTTCCCAGAACACCTATATGGCCAAGAAGTTCACCGGTGTGGAGGGCTCCACAGTCCCCATGAAGGAGACCATCGAATCTTTCGATGCCATCGCCAAGGGTGAATTTGACCATGTTGCGGAACAGGCGTTCTTCAACGTGGGACCCCTCTCCGATGTCGAAGAGAAATGGGCACAAATTCAGAAGGAGAACGACTAGTCGTGGCAAACCTCCAGGTCACTGTTGTCTCCGCCGCCGCTGAAGTGTGGTCGGGGGAGGCCACAATGGTGGTTGCAAAAACTACGGAGGGGGAGATCGGCATTCTTGCCGGTCATGTTCCCACCCTCGGGATTCTCGCGGCCGGCGAGGTTCGCATTACTGCGGCCGATGGCTCGAAGATTACGGCGAAAGCGGAGGATGGGTTTCTGTCTGTAGACAATGACCAGGTCACGATTGTCGCGGGGCTAGCAGAAATTATTTAGTCGCTGTGTTGGTGATTCTTCCCCCCTCGGAAACAAAAGTGTCCGGAGGCCTAGAAGGCACGCGCCTGGAGCTTTCTTCTCTCAGCTTTCCGGTGTTGTTGTCTGTGAGGGAAAGCATGGTGGCGCAGGTGGTGGCCCTTTCGGGCGACACGGAAGCAAGCCTGAAAGCTTTGAAGCTCGGGCCTCAAGGCTTGGGAGAGGTAGCGCGAAATCAAGAGCTTTTATCCTCGCCCCTGTTGCCCGCGCTGTCTCGTTACACCGGGGTCCTCTATGACGCCCTCCACGGTGAGGCGCGTGAACCGGATGCCGACACGTGGGCGAAGAATAACGTTGCTGTGTTCTCCGCCCTTTTTGGGCTGATTCGCGGCGGCGACCTCATTCCTGCCTACCGGCTGTCCTGGGATTCGAGTGTGCCAGGTGGCAAAATTTCGCGCCAGTGGGAACCCCACGTCGCAACGCTCTGGGAGCAGGTTGAAGGGTTCGTGCTTGATCTGCGCAGCGAAGGATACCGATCCCTTGGACCCGTTCCCGAGGGGCGCGGAGTCTATGGGGCACTCGTCCAGTCCGGTGCGGTGGGGTCTCGAAAAGCCCTCGGCCACACCAACAAAGCGGTGAAGGGCCAACTGGTGCAGAGGCTAGCGGTGTCCAGGCCAACGATTAACTCGGTGGAGGATTTTGTGGAGTGGGGGCGCCAGCACGGCTATGACGTTGACCCACACAGCCACCAGGGTGGTCGAATCGACCTGGTGATCAGCGGTAGCTGATTCCTTCGTGGTCTAAGAGTTTTTCTTTCGTCTTGATGCCATCTCCACCGCTGTAACCGGTGATGCGGTTGTTGGCGGCCAAGACTCGGTGGCAGGGGATGATAATCGGGATGGGGTTTCGCCCGACAGCGCCTCCCACGGCGCGGGGAGCAATGCCTCGGCCAGCTGCTATTCCGAGGGCTTGGTAGCTCATCGTGTGGCCAAAACTGATGGTGGAGAGCGTGTCCCAGATAGCTTCCTGGAATGGTGTGCCAGAGAGATCCACCGGAAGCTCGAACACCTGTCGCGTGCCGGCGAAGTACTCCTTCAGCTGAGCAATGGCACCAGCCAATACCTCGCTGTGATGTTGGTCAGCGTAGCGATGGCCAATCTGGAGCCCGACAATGGCAGACCCGGAGGCCGAGATGGTGAGTGGCCCCAGCGGGCTCTCCATGGTTGCGTGCTCGGTCATGGGAGTCAGCATAGGGGGAACATTTGCTCCAGGTCGAGCACGAGGATGTCCTGGGGATAACTATTCGGTGATGGTGGAGTCTTCGGCTTGAAGCTCATCTTCGGACCGCAAAGTGACGTTGATTCCTTGGTTCAGTTCCGACACTTCGTCATTGACGGTATTGAGCTCTTCGAGGAGAGTATTGAATTCACTAATCTTTGTTTGCAAAGTGACCCGCATGGCCTCGAGTCGATTTTGACGTTCCGTAAGCGTTGCTCGCAGTGATTCAAACTCCGACCTGGAGGGGAAAGCCCCTGGACGGGACGCTTTCTCGTTGAAAGCAAGAATCTGTGAACGCAGCGCGCCAGATTCCGCTTCGTAGGTGAAGCGGAGTCCGTCAATTTCTGCGCCTCTGGATTCGAGGTTATCGCTGAGTGCCATCAGCTCCTGTCCCACGGTGTCAAAAACCCGGTAGACCTCATCGGCGAGCGCCACCACTTTGGTTCGGTCCTGAAAGTAGATCGCGTAGTGGGCCTCAAGCTCCGCGGGCAACACGGACACTTCGGTGCCCATAATGGCGTAGAGCTCGGGGATGCGAACGGCGGGGTTGACGTCTTCATAGAGGACAATGCGCGCCCGAAGAGGATGGTCTGCCGGGAGCGCTGTGAACCCTTCTTCCAGGAGCACGCCAAGGTCTGTCTGGGTGTCAAGGGAGAGTCTGAACCAGACGGCGTGGAGCATCTCGTGGGCTGCGACAACGGGTTCAATGCTGGTGAGCCTCGGATCGGTCACGTCAAAGAGAAAAATGCGCCCGTCCCTCAGGGTGTAGCAGCCAAGGACCCCGATGCCAGGCTCATCGCGGGAGCAGTAGCGGCCAAACTCCATAGAGGGCACCACTTTAGGGAGGGAAGTCTTCAGATAAAGCGCCCCCTCCTCGGAGAGGCCAGCCTGTTCCACATAGGAAAGGATGTCGTCGGGTGCATCAAACTGGTAGGCGACAAGCTGGTCTTTGATGAGCCGTTCGTTATCGAGTACCCACCCAAGAGCCCAGGCACTTCCGCCTTGAAGTGACAGGGCGCCAAGCGCAAACACCGCAATCACGGAGCGTCCAATTTTCTGACCGGCCGATAACCCTGACATCGTCTGCTTCCTCTAGGTGGGCCACCCTAATTGTGGCGCAGAAACCTTCATGTCCGCCTTTCCCGCGCAGAAGTGTGGCCATTGCCGTGCGTGTTCGGCGTCTAGCCGAAACACTGCCGATACCCTGGGAGAAATGAGTCTTTTCGATGCAACCGCCGTGACACCCCCCGGCCCGTGTTCTCGCTGCGGAAAGGCCGTGGGGGTCACCAGTGTGTTTTGCCCTGATTGCGGGCAATCGACTATTTCGCCGCTTCCTGCCCCTCCAGAAAAAGTTTCTTTGAACGAGCCCGAGCCTGCGGTGGTTTCGGCGTCGGAGCCTGCGGGGGCCGCCTCCGATGCGCCTTTGCGCACAACAGGATGGCTGCGGCGCAGTCTCAACCTGGGGAAGAAACCTCTGATCGAGGAAGAACTCGCGGGTGCTAGCTCCCCCTTTGCTGGTGAGGTGGAACCGACCAGGGAAATGTCGCTTTTTGATATCCACGATGCCGAGAACGTTGCCATCGAGAAACCCCGGCGCGCGTCGGCTGCGCCGCGCTATGTTTTGAAATTTGATGGTGGTGTCACGGTGACGGTTGGTACGACGCCCGGTGTTGTAGGGGTCAAGCCCGCTTCGGACGAGGTGGACGATACGGTGCACCGCATCGTGGTGGAGGACACGACTGCCACGGTGGCGGCTGAACACCTTGAGTTTGGTGTTAAGAACGGTGTTTTTTGGGTCAAGGATTTGAAGACGGTGGCAGGTACGGTGGTGGAAGAGCCGGGGTCACCCGCTTTGCAATGCATTCCCTACGATCTGTACTCGATTGTTCGGGGAACGCGGGTCGTGATGGGGGAGATGGGGTTTAGCCTCCACTAGCGCTCCGGCGTCCACAGTCCCGGAGCCCGGTGCTTTCTTCCCCCGGTGCAGGCCTTGCGGCGGAGCGCGGTGTTGAGTTGTGGTCCACTGCGCCGATGGACCTCCACGCTCCCCTTCGCCCCCAGCCGGTTGTGGTAGCTCGTTTCCCATGGATTCCCGCGGCCACCCCCGTTGTGCTCTCGGTGGTGATGGCTCTGATGTTTTCCTCCCCGTTGGCACTCATGATGGGCGTTCTTGGCCCCGTGATGGTTGCCGGCTCCTGGTGGGAGGGACGCCGGGGCTCCCGTCAGGCGCAGCGTGTTGCCCTCGAAGACTTCGATCGAGAGAGTGAGCTCCACCGCGCTGAGATCGAGAGTGAACGCATTCGCGAAAAATATCAGGCACTCGCAGCCATGCCCTCAGTTCTGGAACGGGTGGCTCACCCTTTGTGGCGCCCGGGACGGGCGAAGGACGCACTGTGCCGTGTGGGCACGGGGTGGTTTGAACCTCCCGCAGGTCACCGTCTTGTGGGCAGCGGCGCACTGTCAGGAATGCCCGCAGTGATTGACACTGCTGTGGGAGTGGCGCTGGTGGGGCCAGAGAGTTGCGCGGATATCTGGCGAGCTCTGGCCATGTCCTGGGTGATGCATTCCCCACCGGAACAGATCTCTCCACGTCCAGGTGTGGGGGAACAGGACTGGGGGGTGGCGTTTCCCCGAGACATTTGGGGGCCCTCCCGCGCCGTGTGGGTACAGAGCATTGATGATGTTCCCGCCGAATGCCACACCATTATTGTGGCCAAAGGAGAGCACCTCATCACGGTGCACGAGGCTTCAGGCGCATCCAGGGACCTTGCACCCGACCGGCTCTCCTCGAGCCACATTGGGTGGCTGGTTGAACGCATGGGTCTGCTCGATGACCGTGCTGTGGCCTCTGTCACACCTGACTATTCTCGACGCGACCAGCTGGTGTTGGACATCGGGAATGCCCAGTGGGATTTGGTGAAAGAGGGTCCCCACGGTGTGGTGTGGGGAGCCACAGGAAGCGGGAAAAGCGTGACCGTCTGCGCACTGGTCACCTCTATTGCACAGCACTATTCACCCAGGCAGGTGGTGTGTATCGTGATCGACTTCAAGGGGGGTGCTGGCCTTGCCCCCTTGGCGAGACTTCCCCACACCATCGGAATGGTGACAGATCTTGATCAAGGTCGGGCTGCGCGCGCTCTCAGTGGGCTCCGCGCTGAACTGATCAAACGAGAACGTTTACTCTCCACACATGGAGTGTCAGACTGCGGGGACTTAGCCCCTGATGTGCACTGCCCTCGGTTGCTCGTAGTGATTGACGAGGCGGCATGGTTGCTCACAACATTTCCGGAGTGGGGCGAAGCGCTAGCCGACGTGCTTGCCAGAGGGCGATCGTTGGGAATTCATGTTCTGCTCTCCACCCAACGCATTGCCGGTGTGATCACACCGGCAATGATGGCAAATATTTCCCTGCGAGTGTGTGGGCGAATCAGTGATGATGCCGAGGTCCTCGGATGGCTGCCGGGCCTTAGCCAGGGTGGCGTGGACACGCTGAGAAGGGCGCATCCTGGCACCATCGTGGTTGCCGGAGCGCACACCCTGGCCCGAGAAGCCACCATCAGTCATTCGGTGGACACCGTGGAGTGCGACGAAAACTCGCCACCGCTGTGGCGAGTGTGGGCAGAAGACTTACCCACAGAGCTTCCCCTGGCAGAGGGTATGTGGGCGCTGGTGGATGAGCCCACCAGGCAGACACATCGATGGGCGAACTACCTGCCGGATCGTGACGGCTCAATTCTCGTCGTCGGCGATGCACACAGTGGCCGCACCACAGCGCTTGCTGCTCTTGCAAGACAGTGTGCGGGTGCGATGCGTGCGCCCCAGTTGCCCTACGAGCTGTGGCTGTGGTTGCTTCGTTCACCGGCGAGTGCCACCGCTCTCGTCCTGGACGACATCGATCTGCTGCTTCACTCTGCGGGGCGGGAGGGCGCTGCTTTCCTCCTTGACGAGTTGGCAGAGTACCAAGGGGTGGTGTTGATGGCCGCTCTCGCCTCTTCACACCATGCGAGAGCTCTGTCTCGCATGGTCGAAAGCCATGTGGTGCTCTCTATTGCCAACAGCGATCGCCAGCTGGCCTGGGACGCCACTCTCCGTGGTGGCCTTCCTCCAGGACGAGCACGGTGGAAGGGAGAAATCCTTCAGATTGCTCACGGTGGGACGATGCCCGAGGCCTGGACACCACCTCCGGGGGCGAGCCAAGGCGAGCCCTTCATTGTGATCACCCATCATCTGGACCAGTGGGCGGGGAGCAAAGCGGCCTGTGTGGTGACACCGGAGGGGTGCATGGGTCAGTGGCATTCTCTCTCGGGGATGCTCACCAGTCATACCGTTGTCATTGACGGACCCAGCGCAACCGAAATTCGACAGGCAACGGCTGGTCGACTGATGCTCCCTCCTCTTCCCGTGCCGGAGGGCAAACTTCAGGCGTGGAGGCGGGGAACCCTGAGTCTTACTCGCCCAACACAGTGGCGAGAGTGACCACGTCGAGCCCGTGGGCCCGGCCGACGGGCTCGCTGATGACATGTCCGTTGTGGGTGTTGAGGCCCTGGGCGAGACCGAGATCGGCTGACATGGCGGCCTGCCACCCTTTTGAGGCGAGAGCGTTGACATAGGGCATGGTCGCATTGGTGAGCGCCATAGTGGAAGTTTGTGGAACAGCGCCCGGCATATTGGCCACGCAGTAATACACACTGTTGTGGACCGGAAAAGTGGGGTCAGCGTGAGTAGTGGGTCGGGAGCCTTCAAAGCATCCACCCTGATCAACCGCAATGTCTACCAGAACACTGCCTGGCTTCATGCGCGATACCAGGTCAAGGGAGACGAGCTTGGGTGCTTTCGCTCCAGGGATCAATACCGAACCAATGACCAGATCGGCATTCAGACATGCCCGCTCAATCTCTAAGGAGTTTGACGCCGCCGTTTTGATGCGCCCGGCATAGAGGACATCCAGTTCTCGGAGCCGTTGCAAATTGGTGTCCAACACGGTCACATCCGCACCGAGGCCCACCGCGACAGAGATGGCGTTGGTTCCGGCGACACCGCCGCCGAGGACGACCACATTCGCGGGTCTGGTGCCGGGAACACCCGGAACCAGCTGACCCATGCCTCCTGCCGGTTTCAGCAGCGTGTTCGCTCCCACAATTGCTGAGAGTCGACCAGCAACTTCACTCATGGGAGCGAGCAGCGGTAAGCCTCCGGTGCGACCCTGTACCGTTTCATAGGCAATAGCGGTGGTTCGAGAATCGAGAAGCGCTGTGGTCAGTTCGGGCTCTGCCGCAAGGTGCAAGTAGGTGAAGAGCACCAGGTCGGGGCGAAAGTAGCCAAACTCCGGGGCAATTGGTTCCTTGACTTTGACGACCATGTCCGCTGTAGCCCATACCGTGGAGGCATCTGCCGCAATAAGGGCGCCTTCGGCGACGTAGTCTTCGTCGTTGATTCCTGACCCTTCACCGGCGCCTGTTTCCACCGTTACCATGTGGCCGGCGTGAACGAGGTCACGGACTCCAGCGGGGGTGATGGCAACTCGAAACTCATTGTTCTTGATTTCTCGCGGGATAGAAATCTTCATAGTTTTCACCTCGGGGATTCACTGCTGGAGCTTTAGTGTGTGAGTCTAGCGAGAAGTGCGAAGGCCGCCGATAGTGATGTCACCGCCGGTGACGACAGTGCCCACGCGCTCGGTGAGTTCGTCCCGGATGGCATCGGAGATGGCGCCGACGGCGGCGAGCGCTGCCAAAGCAACCGGGGTGGTGGCGCGCATGGACCCATCAAGAATTTTGACTGCCACCGCCACACCGCCTGGGGTTCCGATCACCACAAGACCCTCCGCGCCAATTTTTGCAACGCCACCGATTCGTTCAATCACCACCGTGTTGTCTCGCCCACGACCATCCAGCGCCCAGGCGTTCTGACCGACCGCGTCGACCAGAGTGGAGGAATGGGGAAACTGTCCCCCAGAAATTCGGGCAATCGCTGTGGCGAGGGCGCGAACACTGAGTGCGTGCAGTGGTGCCCCGCAGCCATCGGTGGAGCCAAACGCGGGGGTCTCGCCGGAGAGCTCGATAATGGTGGCACGTATTTCCTGCTGCAGGGGGTGTGCGGGGTCAAGGTAGGTATCGAGGTCCCACCCCTGGTGGACGCACGCAGCAAGAAACCCTGCGTGTTTGCCCGAGCAGTTCATTGCCACGCGGCTCGGGTCCTCACCGTCTCTGACCATCTCTGCCCGTTCCGCGGCGCCTAAGGGCCAATCCTCCGGGCACTGCAGGTGGTCGGAGGTCAGGCCGTGGGTGGTGAGGAAATGACCAACGGCCTCTCGATGGTCTCGCGAGCCACAGTGGCTGGAGGTCATCAGGGTGATCTCCAGCGGGCTGAGCTTTATCCCCGTGGCAAGAATTGCCAGAGACTGAATCGGTTTGAGTGTGGACCGGGGATACACAACGGCATCCGCATTTCCCTGCTCGAGAAGTGTGGAGCCTTGATCGTCAACCACGGCGACAACGCCGTGGTGTAGAGATTCGACAATCCCCTCCCGGACAAGCTCCGCAACGACAACGCCATCAGAAGCTTCGAGAAAGTGGGCGCTCACCGCTAGAGAGAATCGAGCGCTGCATCCATCACAGCGACAGCTTCGTGAAGTTGGGCATCGGTGATCACCAGCGCTGGCAGGAACCGCAGTACGTTTCCATTACTGCCGGCGGTCAGAATAAGGATGCCCTCGCTGAGGGCATACGCTTGGATCGCCTTTGCTACCTCGGGTGCAGGTTTGCCGGTGGCGGGATTGATAAATTCGATGGCCAGCATCGCTCCCATGCCTCGAACATCCGCAATGACCGGATGCCTTGCCTTGAGCGCTTCAAGCGCTGGCCTGAGCGTGGCTTCGATGCGTCGCGCCTGCGCCAGCAATCCGAGGCGTTCGACCTCGCCAAACACGGCGACGACCGCTGCTGAAGAAACCGGGTTACCACCGAAGGTTCCCCCGAGGCCACCTGGATGGGAGGAATCCATTATTTCGGCTCGTCCGGTGACGGCGGCAATCGGCATTCCACCGCCAATACCTTTCGCGCTGGTCACCAGGTCGGGCTCAATTCCAAAATGCTCGCTCGCAAAATAGGCGCCTGTTCGGGCCATGCCGCTCTGGACTTCGTCAGACACATACACAATGCCGTTGTCTTTGCACCATGCGAGCAATGCGGGCAAGAAACCTTCTGCGGGAACGATAAATCCCCCCTCGCCCTGGATGGGCTCCACAACGAGGCAGGCGATTTGGCTTACCCCCACGCGCTTTTCCAAATAGGCGATTGTTCGTTCAGCTGCTTCTACACCGCTGAGTCCATCGTGGAAGGGCGACGAGTTGGGGGCGTGGTGAACGGAACCTGCCAGGGGACCAAAACCGGTGCCGTAGGGGTGCATGCTGAAGTTCATGGCAGTGGTGAGGTTGGTTCTGCCGTGGTACCCGTGGTGTAGCACAGCGATTTCGGTACGTCCGGTGTATTTGCGGGCAATTTTGACCGCGTTCTCTACGGCCTCGGCGCCCGAGTTGACCAGCACCGATTTCTTGGGGAAATCTCCTGGAGTGTGCTCAGCGAGCAACTCGCAGACGCGAATGTAGGGCTCATAGCCTGCGACCGCAAAAAGGGTGTGGGTGACTTTGCTTGCCTGCTCGGCAACCGCTGCAACAACCGCGTCATTGGTGTGACCGACGGTCATCACTCCAATTCCTCCGGTCAAGTCGATGAAATGGTTGCCATCAACATCCACAATGATGGCGTCGTGGGCGTGCGCGGCATAAATGGGGAACGTGGCAGAAACGCCAGCCGACACGGTGGCAAGGCGACGCTCATGAAGGGCCCGGGACTGTGGGCCAGGAATCTCTGTCACGATCTTCCGTGAGGATGGCGAGGTCTCGGGGCGAGCAGTGGAAATAGTGTCACTCATAAGGCTAAAGTGTAGTCCTTGGCGCTTTAGGAAGAGCCGAAGACGTCGCTGGGAGTCCCCTATGGTTCGCGAACATTCCTTCGCTATAGCGGTGACCTGGAGCGGCAATAGGGGCACCGGAACGAGCGGATACAAAGACTACGATCGTGCCCACCTGGTGGCCGCTGAGGGCAAAGAGTCCATTGCCGGTTCCGCCGCGAAGGTTTTTCACGGCGATGCCGTGAAGTGGAACCCCGAGGAGATGCTGGTTGCCGCGCTATCGCAGTGCCACATGTTGAGTTTCCTCCATGTCGCAGCCTCCGCAGGGGTTACTGTGCAGTCCTATTTTGATGAAGCCTCGGGCATACTCACAACGAATGCTGAGGGGGGTGGCTCCATGACGTCGGTGACGCTCCGGCCACGAGTCGAAATTTCGGCGGGGACACCCGCTCAAGTGGTGGCGTTGCATCACCGCGCCCGGGAACTATGTTTCATCGCAAACTCCATCAATTTCCCGCTCCTCCACGAGCCAGAAACCATCGTGCTCGGCCTTTCACAGTGAACCTCAGGACTTTTCCTGGCAGTATGGTGCGGTTGCCTCCAAGGGCACCATCGCCAAAGAGTAAGGATTTATTGTGAATCGGGTCATTGTCGCCATGTCTGCGCTCGCTCTAGTAGGAGGGCTCGCGGGATGTTCCGCTGACCCGGAGGTCCCCACTGACTCCTCTGGCACCCTCGACCTCTCGGGTGCGTGCTCGCCCAGCGGCGACACCGTCGAGTCCATAACTTTTTCCGGTGACTTTGGGCAGGCACCCACCGTCACTTTTGACGAACCCCTTGAGGTGGATGCAACAGAGCGCACCGTGGTCTATGAAGGTTCAGGCGAGACGGTCAAAAATGGCGATGACCTCCTGATTGATTACACCCTGTATAACGCGGCAACCGGAGCCCTCATTGAAGAGTCCGGCTATGACGAATTCAGCCCATCGCCGTTGAGTGTCAACACCGATGCTCCAAACTTTGTGGGGGTTTCCCTCGTCTCAGCGTGCTCCACCGTGGGCTCCAGGGTGGCCGGCTTGATTCCTGCTGCAGAGGCTTTCGGGGCTGATGGCGCCCCCGAGTTTGGCCTGGCCGCCGGGGAAGCGCTGCTGTTTGTGGTGGACATTATCGAAATCACCCCCGAACCTGAGCCACCGCTTGAGCGCCTTGAGGGCGAGCCCCAAGCTTCTCCCGAGGGTTTCCCGGGCATCGAGTATGCCGAGGATGGTGCACCCACGGTCACTATTCCAGACGGTGACATTCCCACGGAGTTTGCTCTGGCCACCCTCATTGAGGGTTCTGGTGCTGAGGTGAGTGCCGGTGCTGTGGTGGTCGTGCAGTATCACGGAGTGAACTGGAACACCGGTGAAGTCTTTGACTCGAGTTGGGAGCGGGGTGAGCCAGCGAGCTTCCCCACCGGTGGAGTGATTCCCGGATTTAGGGATGGCCTGGTTGGTCAAACCGTGGGTTCACGGGTGGTTATCGTCATTCCGCCAGAACTTGGTTACGGCCCAGCGGGTGGCACCGGAGACGGTTCCATTGGGGCCGAGGACACCATCGTGTTTGTTGTGGACATTCTGGGCGTGCAGTAGGGCCCCAGGCCTTTAACCGGCCGCCTTCTCGAGCCGGGCAATGCGCTCAAGTGCCCTGATTCGGCTTGTCGAGTCGCCCCCGAGAACCAGCCCCATGAGCGCCAAAAGCCAGCGAGTGAAGGTGATCGCCGGCCACCAGGGTCGCTTGAGTCCCAAAAGGTCTCTAATGTCTTTATCGAAGGTGGATATCGCTCCGGCCACAAGAATTCGATAGGGGATTCCGGTGCCAAAAGGCAGCGGGGGGTTCACTAAAAAGGTGAGCGCTTCGCTCACTTTGTCGTCTCGTCGAAGGAAGGGGCGATAGTTCCGGAGAGCCTCGGCGAGCTCCGCGACCGATTCTGGCGGGTTGGTCATGCCCATTTGTCGCCCCGCAATTGCCCACTCTCTGACGTAGCGGTCTTCGCCAGACTCCCCGTGTGGTCCTTCGGGAATGGCGTCACCCCACGTGCGGTGGGCGCGGAGGAAAGCGTCGGTAAAAATCGTGTGCACCCAGCCCACAAGGTCTTCGTCGTGGGCGGAGTAGGCAATGGACTCCTGGGGTTTCGCGCCTGGTTCGTACTGACCGTTCACCCGGTCGTGAAGTCTCGAGACTCGCTGGGATTCGCCCTGGACGGTGTTGGTGGCTCCAAACGTGGTGGTGACAACCCAGCGAACGGTTCCAGAGAGGCGACCCAGTGGGTCACTTGCATAGCGGGAATGGTCGTGCACACCGGCCATTGCGCCGGGGTGAAGGGTTTGCATGAGCAGCGCTCCGACGCCCGCGGCAATCACGGGCACTCCGCCATTGACATGCCACACAGCGGAATCCGCCCCGAAGTAGCCGACGTCGTCACCCTCACTGATTTTGCGCACCCATTCGGGTTCGCCTTCGGGGTCGCCAGAAAACATGATGAGGATGCGCGAGCGGTATCGCTGTCGCAGGCGTTGGAGTGGATTCATTTTTGACACATTCCCTACCGTGGCAGATGCGCGCTGATAGTCCGTCCAATACCCTAGGGGGTATAAGATAGTTGCATGGATACTACCTCCTCCCCGGTGCGGACCGTCGTCATTATCGGTGGTGTCGCTGGAGGAATGTCGGCTGCCACCCGCCTTAGACGCATCAACGAACACGTCGAGATTGTGGTCATTGAGCGTGGTGGAGCTGTGTCCTTTGCCAACTGTGGTCTTCCCTACCACGTAGGAGGGGTCATCCCCGAGCGGGGCTCCCTCGTGTTGCAAACACCTGAGCAACTGAAGCGTCGCTTCACCATTGATGTTCATCTGCGCACGGAAGCAACACTGATCAACCGTGAGCACCAAAGCGTCACCGTGAAAGATCTGGCCACAGGAGAGAGCCGAGATATTTCCTATGACGCCCTCGTGCTGAGCCCAGGATCCACGCCGGTTAGACCACCCATTCCCGGTGTGAACACCGCGCATGTGCTGTGGAATTTAGACGATATGGACACGTTGATGGCTGCGGCAGAAACGGCGACCAGCGCCATCGTTGTCGGGGGAGGCTTCATTGGGCTGGAGCTTGCAGAAAATCTGATCCACCGAGGTATGGCCACAACGCTGGTCGAAGCACTACCGCAACTGATGCCGAGCCTGGATGTGGAAATGGCGTGGCCGCTGGTGGAGCGAGCACGATCCCACGGCCTTGATGTGCGACTCTCCGCCCAGGTGAGCGACATCACCCCCACGGGTGTCACCCTCAAGGATGGCTCCACGGTGGTGGCTGATCTTGTGGTCGTCGCTGTGGGGGCAAAACCTAACACCGAACTGGCCATTGCTGCCGGGCTTGACATGGGCGCTTCAGGCGGGGTTGTGGTGGATTCCCACCAGCGCACCTCTGACCCCCATATTTGGGCGGTCGGTGACGTTGCCGAAAAAGAACGCACCGACGGTCACAGCTTGGTTCCCCTGGCGGGACTCGCCAATCGCCACGGCCGGCTCGCTGCAGATTCCATCATGGGAGGAGGAACCGCTGCTGCGGTGGCGTATGGAACGTCCATTGTGGGATTCTTTGGTTTAGCAGCCGCCTCCACCGGTTACACCGAACGGGTGTTGAGTGCAAAAAACCACCCCATGCGCATCATCCACACGCATCCTGTCAACCACGCCGGCTACTATCCCGACGCCAGCCAGATGGCCATGAAGCTTATTGTTGATCCGCTCACAGACCACATTCTTGGTGCCCAAGTTGTCGGGGAAGAGGGAGTGGACAAGCGCATCGATGTGATTGCCACGGCCATGGCCGCCGGTTTGAGGGCCAGTGACCTGATGGATCTTGAACTGTCCTACGCCCCCCAGTTCGCTTCGGCGAAAGACCCCGTGAACATGCTCGGCTATGTCAACGACAACCGTGCACTCGGGGAAGCCGCCATTCAGTGGCATGAAGTGAATCAGAAGCTTGCTGAGGGTTGGCGGTTGGTGGATGTCCGGACAACGGGGGAGTATGCCAGAGGCGCAATACCTGGATCAGAGCTTGTCACCCTGGATGAACTGCGTGAACACGTTGAGCAGTTCCGCGGCCAGAAAATTATCGTGTTCTGTCGGGTGGGCCAGCGGGGCCACACGGCAGCAAGCATCTTGGGGCACGAAGGCATTGAGGTGGCAAACCTGGATGGCGGCTATTTGACTTGGCAGATGGGTATGGCCGCCACCACAACTCCCGCACCCGCCCACGTTTCCTAAACCCTATGACGAGGATAAAAACCATGGCAGAAAACAGCAGCGCCGACATGAAATCGGTGATCAACAGGCTTCGTCGCGCCCAAGGACAACTGGGCGCAGTGATTTCGATGGTGGAGCAGGGCAAAGATTGTCGATCCGTCGTCACGCAGCTCTCCGCCGTGGCGGGAGCGCTTGACAAGGCAGGCTTCGCCATTATCGCCACCGCGATGAAAGAGTGTGTGAGCGAGGACGGCAAGCCTGGCAAGGATGGCGACCTCAGCGTCGAGGACTTAGAGAAGCTTTTCCTCAGCCTGTCGTAGGACACTTGTGTCCACCTCTGCCTTGTAGGCTCGTCGCATGTCTACTCGTGTCGCAGTCGTGGGTGCCACAGGGCGCCTCGGTTCGCAGGTTTGTACAGTGGTGCAGGCCATGCCCACCATGGAGCTGATTGCAACGCTTGATTCCCGCAGTGATTTGCACGACATGCTGGGTGCTGACGTGGTCGTCGATGTGACATTGCCCAGTGTGTCTTCCTCTGTGGTGGAGTTCGCCTTGTATAACGGGCTCAAAGTCTTGGTGGGCACCAGCGGGTGGTCTTCTGAGCGCCTACGGGGTTTGAAGGGGACGGTAGAAAAGACGCACGGGGCATCGGTGTTTGTGGTGCCAAACTTTTCTCTCGGAGCGGCGGTGCAGGGGATGCTCGCGAGAAAAGCGGCGGAGTTTTTTGAATCCATTGAGATTGTGGAAACCCACCACGCGGGCAAAGTTGATTCCCCCTCCGGCACAGCCGTTCGGATGGCTGAAGAGATTGCGACGGTTCGCCAAAGCCTCGGTGGTGTGATTGCCCCCCACGGGGAACAAAGCGCCAGAGGCGAGCATGTGCAGGGGGTGCCCATTCATTCCCTCAGGATGCAGGGGGTCCTCGCAAAGCAAGACGTTATTTTCGGCGGCGTGGGGGAGACCCTGACTGTGTCGCACGCGACCCTCTCACCTGATGCATACGCTGCGGGCATCGCTGTGGCGCTGCGCTATCTGCTCGGCCACGAAGGTCTCACGGTGGGGCTCGAACATGCGCTGGGGTGGAGCCCCGGTGAATAGACCCATGATTGGCGCAATCATCATGTCGGTCCTGTTGCTGATCTACTTGGCTTTCACGGTCAATTACGCCTGGGTGTTGATTCGAGATGACTCTCCCCTGGTCAACGCGATGGGCTACGCCCTGGTGGTGTTGCCCGTCGTTGGCGCATGGGCGTTATTTGTCGAACTGCGCTTTGCACGGGCTTCGGCCAGACTGATGGTCCGCTTAGAAGAGGCTGATCGGCTTCCCACCGAGTTTTCCACCACCGCCAGCGGGCGGGTGGAGCGCAGCAGCGCGGAGGAGTTATTTCCCTCTTTTGCTGCGGAGGTCGAAAACTCCCCACGAGGGTGGGAAGCCTGGTTGCGTCTCGGGTTGGCCTATGACGCGTGTGGCGACCGGCGTCGGGCCAGGTGGGCTGTGCGCAGAGCGCTTACCTTGTCGCGCGCCTAGGCGGAACGAGACACCAGTCTGGTCACCGCGTTTGCCACGCTTGTGTCTTCCCAGCTGAATCCTTCGGCCTGAAGCTTGTCTGCGTGAATTTTTTGGGAGGGCAACAGCAGCGCTTGCCCGCCCTCACCAAGAACCAGCGTGATGAGAAAAGTGGGCAAGCCCAACCAGAATGGCCGCTTCATCTGCGTGGCCAGGTGGCGGGTGAGGTCATTAGCCGTTGCGGGTTCGGGGCCCACCAGGTTGTAGGGGCCGCTTGCGTTGGGGTCGGTGATGAGGTGAACCAGTGCGCGCACTTCATCGTGCAGACTAATCCAGGGCCACCACTGTGTGCCAGGGCCAATCGGCCCTGCCACACCGAGAGATGTTTGGAGCATGAGCGGCGCCATGGCGCCGCCTGTGCCCACCACAAGTCCGGTTCGAGCAAACACCACTCGAGTGTTGTCCGATTGAGCCGGCGCTGCTGCGCCTTCCCACTGAGCCACAACATCGGCGAGAAATCCTGTTCCCGCATCGCTACTCTCGGAGAGATCTTCGCTGCCTCGCTCGCCATAGAAACCCACCGCGCTGCCACTAATGAACGCGGACGGAGGTGTGTGGGCATCCGCAATGGCTTGTGCCAGTGTTCCGGTGGCCTCCAGGCGGGAGCGAAGAATTAGGTCTTTCTGCTTTTTTGTCCAGGGGAGCTTCCCAATGGATGCTCCGGACAGGTTCACCACGACATCGACGTGGTCCATGATTCCCGACTCAATGGTTCCCCGCTCCGGATACCAACGGTGTTCCACAGGGGTGGTCGGTTCGCGGCGCACCAAACGGTGGACGCTGTGGCCCTGCTCGGTGAGCATAGCTGTGAGAGGCGTGCCAATCATTCCGCTTGCTCCGGCCAGCAGGATGCTCCAAGGGGCCTGGCCCCCGCCGTTGTGTGTGGGCATTAGTTCAGTGTGGCCTCGAGAGTGATGGGAACTCCCGCAAGTGCTTGGGACACCGGGCAGCCGACTTTGGCCTCTTCGGCGAAGGTGGCGAAGGTGGCCTCATCAATACCGGGGACGGTGGCCACAACGAGAAGGTGAGAACCGCTGATGCCTTCCCCGGGAACGAAAGTCACTGCCGCGGTGACCTCGATCGAGGTGGGTGGCATACCCGCACCGGAAAGCGCGTGGGAGAGCGCCATCGAGTAGCACGCAGAGTGGGCCGCGCCCAAAAGTTCTTCAGGGTTTGTGCGACCGGTTTGTCCTTCACTTCGTGCCGCCCAGGTGACATCGAATGTCCCTGCTCCCGAGGAGACTAGCGCGGTGTTTCCGCTGCCTTCGGTGAGTGAGCCGTGCCATTGGGTTTGCGCTTCGCTGGTAACTGCCATGAGGTGCTCCTTTGCCCTTTAGGTCAATGGAACCACTTTCTTGCTGAGAATGCGAGAGCGTGGTCCTTTTAGCCGGCAGTGGCGGGCTTGTGCGCAATGATTCGAGCGCGCACAAGGAGCGCATACATTTCACACCCCAAGCACAAACCAAAAGCAGCGTTCAGAAACGCCGCAACGAACGCGACACCTGCGGCAATGACCAACCCGTAGGGCACTCCCACGAGGTGGAGCACAATTCCTGCAGTGCTCACGAAAAAGCCTACGAGCTGAGCAAAAGTGGGAGGCTCCGGTGGCTCCTGAAATGTCGGTGGTTTCAGACGCGGCTTGATCAGCGCGCGAAACAGGAGCCCGTAGGGGTGTCTCTGGATGCCTGCAAAAGCTCCCCACGCAAACAGTGCGGTGAGAATCCCCAGCGCCAGGAACGCTGGCTCCGTTGCTCGCTCTGCCACGGAGCCGGTGGCAGAGGGCTCCCCAAGCCCGAGGGTGACCGTGACCAGGAGCAACACCGAGGTGATTGTTGCGCCAAATCTTGGGCCCCGGGGGTCAATGCCGGGTGCTTGCTTAGATGCGGTATCCATCGGACTGGGCCTTCCTTGCCTCAAGAGCATGCTGAATTTCTGCGCCAACAACCCGGGCGGTTGCCGCACCTCGGATACGCGAGTGAACATGGCCACCCTGAGTAACCAAGAGTGTGGTGGGGGTTTGGGTCACCCGAAGGGTGCTGGTCAACTCGGGGTAGTCCGTGATGTCAACCTCCTTGTGGGCGATAACGCCGGGATTCTTCTCTACTTGGGCCCCCAAGATCGTCCGCATCGCCGCACAGTAGGAACACAGCGGACCGGAGAACTGCAGCAGGGTGAACACAGCATGTGAATCAACCAGGTCACGCGGCACTTCGTGCGCAGTGGTGTGGGCTGTGGCGTGGGCTGTGGAGCGGGTGATGCGACCCTGGGACTTTTTCCACGCAAACCCGACAACGCTCGCCACCAGAACAAGGGAAACAACAATAAGAATGACCGCAGTGGTGTCCATGTCCCCTCAGAGTAAACCGCGACGTCGCAGCGCGGTGAGACATGACGAAGCATTACAGGATGCCCCAGCTAGTATGAGGGCTGAAAAAGAGAAAGGTGTGGGCGTGGGCGTTGAAGACATTGTGTTCCGATCGGATGTCACCGTGGAGCTTGTCCGCCACAGCGCCAGTGACGCTGATGTGCTGTTTGCGGCGCGGGTGAGCACCCAGGGTGAAAAAACCCTTGAAGCCGCCAGTTCCGGGCAGAGCGCCACAGAGCGCGACCGCGGGCTCATTAACTACCTGATGCGCGACCGGCACGGGTCACCGTTTGAGCACAACTCGCTCACGTTTTATGTTCAGGCTCCCATTTTTGTGTTCCGCGAATTTATGCGCCACCGTATTGCCTCCTATAACGAAGAAAGCGGTCGCTACCGTCAGCTTCTTCCGGTGTTTTATGTGCCAGGACCTGAGCGCAAACTCATTCAGGTGGGCAAACCTGGTGCCTACGACTTTGAGGAGGGCACCCCTGAGCAGACCGTATTGGTCCAGGAAGAAATTAAGCAGGTGTGTGCCGACGCCTACGCCAGCTATGAGCGAATGCTCGATGCCGGTGTGGCCAGAGAAGTCGCTCGAGCCGTACTGCCAGTCACCCTCTATTCGAGCATGTATGTGACCATGAACTCTCGAAGCTTGATGAACTTTCTGAGCCTTCGCACCAAAAGAGAGGGAACCCATTTTCCTTCCTTTCCCCAGCGCGAAATTGAGATGGTTGCCGACAAGATGGAAGACCTCTGGGCTCCACTCATGCCGATGACGGCGGAAACTTTCAGCGCGAACGGTCGCGTCGCTCCCTAAAGGTGGAGGGTGGCCCCTCGGGGCGCTAGCCTTGGGGGGTGGTAGTACAAAATCCTTTTGGACAAGTCCTGGTGGCTATGGTGACTCCGATGACGGCCGAGGGAGAAGTGGACTGGCCCGCGGTCGAGTCCCTCATGGATTATCTGATCAGCCACGGAGCCGATGGCCTGGTGGTGACCGGAACCACAGGAGAAACCAGCACCCTGACCGATGCGGAGAAAATTCAGCTGGTCAAAACAGGAAAATCTGTTGCCGCAGGGCGAGCCAGCATCATCACGGGAGGCGGTTCCAACGAGACCGCCCACGCCATGGAACTCTACAAGGCGAGCGAAAAGGTCGGCGCTGACGGCGTGATGGTCGTCACCCCCTACTACAACAAGCCGACCCAGGCGGGTGTGCTCACCCACTTTCGGTTGATTGCAGATGCCACCGATTTGCCCATGATTTTGTATGACATTCCGGGCCGATCGGGTATTCAGATTATGTATGACACCATCTTGCGTGCTGCGAAACACCCGAACATTGTGGCTATTAAAGACGCCAAAGGTGATCTCGCCGAGGTGTCCCGTGTGATGAACAACACGGATCTGATGTATTTCGCCGGCGATGACGCCAACGCTCTTCCGACGCTCGCTATTGGAGGCACTGGGTTGGTTGGTGTGACGGCCAATATTGCCCCCGAGCCTTACCGCATCATGGTTGATGCGGTCAACGCGGGTAACCTCACTGCTGCCACCGAGCAGCACAAACTCTTGGAGCCTTTGGTGCGCTCGACAATGACCCATGTGCCAGGAACCGTGGCGGTCAAATACATTCTTCACGGGCTAGGCCGGATCGGCTCTCCCCGCGTGCGGTTGCCGCTGGTGGGCCCCGAAGAGGCTGAGGCAGCGGAAATTGAAGCAGACGTGGACTTCGTCCACAGTGTGTCCGGTGTTGATTTTGGAAACTTCCGCCCTGACCGCAATGCGGCAGCGGGTGGGGCCCTGCCCAAAGTGGCAGGGACAACACGCTAGGAGGGCATCGTATGCCACAACCACTTTTTGACCCACCGCCGCTTGATGCGGGAGTGCTGCGCATTATTCCTTTGGGTGGTATCGGGGAAATCGGTCGAAACATGACCGTGTTCGAAATTGCCGGCAAGCTGCTGATCGTTGACTGCGGTGTGCTGTTTCCGGAGGAAACGCAGCCCGGTGTCGACCTTATTTTGCCGGACTTTGAGCCCATCAAGCACCGCCTCGACGATGTGTTGGCCATTGTGCTGACTCACGGTCACGAAGACCATATTGGGGCTGTGCCGTATCTGTTAAGACTGCGAGGGGATATTCCCCTGTTGGGTTCGACCCTCACTCTTGCGCTGATTGAAGCGAAGCTGAAAGAACATCGCATCGCCCCTTTGACGCTCACTGTTAGCGAAGGGGATAAGGAAAGGCTGGGACCGTTCGAGGTCGAATTTGTGGCCGTCAACCACTCCATTCCCGATGCGCTTGCCGTGATGCTGCGCACAGCGGCGGGAACCGTCCTCCACACGGGGGATTTCAAAATGGACCAGTTGCCCCTCGATGGCCGCCTCACAGATTTGCGGTCTTTTGCCAAGCTTGGCGAAGAAGGTGTCGACTTGTTCATGGTGGATTCCACCAATGCTGATGTTCCAGGGTTCACCCCCCGGGAAGCCGATATCGGGCCGGTGCTTGACCAAATTGTGCACAGGGCTCCGCGCAGAGTAATCGTCGCAAGCTTCGCTTCGCATGTTCACCGCGTGCAGCAGGTGATTGATGCGGCTGTGGCCAACAACCGCCGGGTGGCTCTGGTGGGCCGCTCCATGGTTCGGAACATGGCTATTGCCCAAGAACTCGGGTATTTGACGATTCCCGATGGCGTGCTCATTGATGTGAAGAAGGCTCCCGACCTGCCCGATGAGAAAGTGCTCTATATGAGCACGGGGTCCCAGGGTGAACCCATGGCTGGTCTCTCACGGATGGCCAACCGGGAACACGCCACCATCAACATTGGCCCCGGTGACACCGTCATTTTGGCCTCCAGCCTGATTCCCGGAAACGAGAACGCCGTCTACCGAGTGATTAACGGCCTGATTGATTTGGGTGCTTCCGTGGTGCACAAAGGCAATGCCAAAGTGCATGTGTCGGGTCACGCTGCTGCCGGGGAGCTCCTCTACTGCTACAACATTGTGAAACCTCGAAGCGTGATGCCCATTCACGGCGAAGCCCGCCACCTCCGAGCAAACGCCTCCATTGCGATGGAGTCCGGTGTTCTCCCCGAGAACACGCTGGTGGGCGAGAACGGCACCGTCATTGATATGCGCGCCGGTGTTTCGACCATTACCGGGCAACTAGATATTGGGTTCGTCTTTGTCGATGGATCTACGGTGGGCGAAATCACGGAAGCCGATCTGAAAGATCGGCGCACTCTCGCTGAAGAAGGTTTCATCTCGATCTTCCTCGCCATTGACTCCCAGACCGGGAGGATTATTGTCGGGCCAGAAATCCACGCTCGTGGTTTCGCCCCGGATGATTCTGTTTTTGACGATGTGCGCCCCGCCTTGGTGAAAGCGTTGGAAGATGCCGCCGCCAATGGCACGAGGGACACGCACGCGTTTGCGCAGGTGGTGCGCCGAACAGTGGGGCGGTGGGTGAACACCCAGCATCGTCGCAAGCCCATGATTGTTCCGGTCGTCATCGAGGCCTAGCCGTGGCCACGGATGTCATGATTTCGCTCCCGGATGGGGGTGATCTGAACGCCGTGATGGCGATACCCCAGGGACCTGGACCCCACCCTGTTGTGATCGCCATCCACGAAGCGTTCGATATTGATGCTTCTATGCGATCGCATGTGGACCGCATGGCTGGCGCCGGCTACCTCTGCGTCATGCCAAACCTGTTTAGCAGGGGTGGGGCCAGAAAATGCTTGATTGCTACATTTCGCGCCCTGATGAAAGGGGAGGGCACGGCTTTTGACGATATTGCCCACGCGACCGCCTGGGCAAAAAATCGGAGGGACACCACCGATTCGGTGGGCGTAATCGGTTTTTGCATGGGAGGCGGTTTTGCCCTCCTGCTTGCCTCCCGGGGATATGACGTGGCATCGGCCAATTACGCGCGGCTCCCTGCGCACCCTGAGTCAGCCCTCGAGGGGGCATGCCCCATTGTGGCAAGTTACGGGGCAACAGACGCATCACTTCGCGGTGTTGCACAGGTGCTTGACGCACTTCTTGACTCTCAGGGCATTGTTCATGACGTGAAGGAATATTCCGACACCGGTCATGCGTTTTTGAACCCGTATCCCTCCTTGCCTGCGTGGATGAGGGGGCCACTGAAGCGCGTCATGGGGGTGACCTCCAACCCGGATGCCGCCCCGGATGCGTGGGCGCGTATTGACCATTTTTTTGCGGAGCACCTTCACGCCACCAAGGACAAGCCCGAGCCGGGTGACCCGGATACGCTTTCTCTATGACGGCGTGGAAAACCATAGGGTGGGGCGCTCTGCTCTCCGGTGTTCTGGCCGTGCTGATTGTGCCCCTGGTGGTTCCCGTGGAGACCAGTGGAACCCTGACGGCGTCCGAGGCCGCAGGCCCCGGGGCAACGTTTGTGAGTCTTGTAGACATTGACGTTCATTACGAATACGAGGCCTATCGGGGCTTGGCGGGTGACCCACCCCTCATGGTGTTGCTCCACGGGTTTGGGGCCAGCACCTACAGCTGGAATGCCGTGCAGGGGAGCCTTGCCGCCTATGGCGACGTGGTGTCCTATGACCGCCCGGCGTTTGGTTTCACGCAGCGTCCCGTTGCGGTGGAGGGGGAATCTCCCTATGGCGTGCCGGCACAGCTTGACCTGATCAGAGCAATCAGCGCAGAGTTTGCCAAGCCTGGACAAGAGGTGATTCTGGTGGGCCACTCCGCCGGAGGCACTCTCGCCGCGGAGTTTGCTCTGCTTTTTCCCGGCGAGGTGGAGGCGTTGGTGCTGGTTGCGCCGGCAATTCTTTCCTCAGGAGGCGGGGCGGGATGGCTCAGTTTTCTTACTAATATTCCCCAGATTGATCGAATTGGCCCGCTCCTGGTTGGTGGTATCGCGGAGAGTGGAAATGAATTGCTGGAGCGCAGTTGGCACGATGTGTCTGCACTCACTCCGGATATTGTGAGTGCCTACCAACAGCCACTGACGGTGAAGGGTTGGGAGCGAGCCTTCTGGGAATTTAGTACAACCCCCCGAGAGTTCACCATCACCGATAACCCTGAGGGCCTTTCCCTCCCCACGGCCATCATCACCGGGGATGACGACAGGGTTGTTGCCACCGAAGATTCGGTGGCGCTATCAAAGGTGGTTGTGGGATCGACCCTGGCGGTTATTCCTCAATCGGGCCATCTGCCACACGAAGAGACACCGGATGCGTTTATGGAGTCTTTTTCGCAGGCGTGGGCGTCTTTCGGATTCGCTTTTTCGCCTTAGGTGCAGCGGTCGGTTCGTTCTCCGCGGCGGTGACCGCGGTAGCGCTGAGGGTGGCGGCGGTGGGAAGTGCCTGCGCCACCATGGGGATAATCAGGGCGCCGGCAACAAGGTGCATGGCGTTAAGCCACAGTGCGGTGGAGACTTCGGCCACGGCAAGAAACCCTGGGGTGAAGCTCAGTGCCAACGCCACAAGACTGATAGCAAGCCAGGTGTTGCGAGGAGATTTTGTGCGGGTGGCAACCCAGGCGACCACCGCCCCACCTGCCACACCCTGAAAGACACTGAACGAGGCGGGAGCAAGCCACGGAATGGCCGAGGGCGGCGTGGTGTTGAGCAAGAATTCGATATTGAGCGCTTCGGTGGCGACAATGTAGATCACCTGGTTGGCTACCGCAGCGATGAGGGAAGCAATCACGAGGGGGCGGAAGATGCTTTTCACGGTGTCTTCTCCTGTTCATCGGCGAGTTTCGGGAGCGTGATCGGCCCTGTCTCCAAAGCCAAATCTGCTTGCACCACCACTGTGCTGGAGCGGGCAGTTTGGGCAATCACAATTCCCCCCAAGACTATCGAAGCCCCCACGATTTGCACCAGACTAAGCGCCTCCTGTAGCCACAGCCAGGCTGTGACAAAGGCGAAAGCAATCTCGCTGGTGGCGATAATTCCGGCCACCGTGGCCGGAAGGCGCTTCAGCGCACTGAGGGAGAGTAAGAAGGGTGCGAATGATCCCAGTGTCATGTTCCAGAGAATCAATGTCCACAGCGGTAGGGCCACGTCAGACAGGTTGCCTTGGAAGGACACCACCTGGGTAAAGGTTTCGGGGGCGAGGTTCCACCATCCGGAAAACGGTGACCAAAACACCGCAGCAATGCTCATCGTCCAAAAGGACAGCGCCAAGGGAGAAATGGTTTTGAGCTGTTTTTCGCCCACCAGGAAGTAGGTCGCCAGGGAAACCGCTGCCCCCAAACCCCACAGCACGCCTGTGGGGTTGAGGGTACTCGCCCAAATTTCGGCAACGACCACGAGACCTGCGATCACGAAACCGATGGCCACCCACAGCCTGATGCGCACCTTCTCTTTGAAGAAGAAGAAAGCGACCACCGCGACGATCAATACCGCAAGGTACTCCAAAAGTAACACGATCCCCACGGGCAGGAGGGCAATCGCAAAGGCATAGGTCGCCTGCAGCATAGCGACACCCACAATTCCGAGCACGAGAAGCACAGGCCATTGGCGAGGGGGAACGCGGAATGAGCGTCTATCAAGAATCAACAGGATTACCCCGGAGATTACTGCCGCCCCGACGACCCGCAACTGGGTGAGCTGGAGAGCGGTGATACCCGTCTCCAGGACGACTTTGCTGACCGATCCGTTTGCCCCAAAAAGAAACGCTGCCAACAGCGCGTAGATGTAGCCCATTAGGGCGCTGTGCCGAGAGATGTGGGGTCGGGGGAGGTCATCACAAACCCATCGTAGGGGTTGTGAGGAGGCTTCATGTACCCCCGGGAAGGCAGTCTCTGTGGCCATTCTTAGGCCGCCGGCGTAGTGTTTAGGTATGAAAACCTATGTTCTTGCTGGTGGATGTTTTTGGTGTCTCGATGCGGCCTATCGGGTGTTGCGCGGTGTGAGCGATGTGGTCTCGGGCTACACCGGAGGAGAAAGCCCCGACCCTTCGTATGAGTCCGTCTGCACAGGAACAACCGGACACGCAGAAGCGGTCGCGGTGACTTTTGACCCCGAGCTGATTCCCTCTGATGTGATTCTTGATGCGTTTTTCACGATGCACGATCCTCGCCAGCTGAACCGCCAGGGTAATGACCGCGGAACCCAGTATCGTTCGGCCATGTTTTACCGTGATGAAGAGGAGCGCGCTCTGTTCCAGGCCTCGAGCGAGCGTGCCGACCAGACGTGGGGTGGGGACGTGGTCACCGAGATTGTTCCCCTCGGTGAATACTTTGTCGCCGAGGATTACCACCAAGACTTTTTTGCCAAAAATCCGGGCCAAGGCTATTGCCTGGCCGTAGCTGTGCCGAAGGTCAGCAAGGTGCGCGCCAGCTTCTCGCAGTACCTCCTTCCCATCTAGTTGTCCACAGAGAGCTTGTGCTCTCCGTATTCCCCTTCCCGGTGCCCCGTGCCGTCTGCGCCCCGCGCCCCGCGCCACAGTGGGGTCCTGGCCGACGTTGCCCGGGATGTCGCCAGACCCATCAATCACCGGGCCAGGAAGGATGTTCCCATGACCGATCAACTCACCCTCACCGGTGTGGTCGCCACCACACCACGGCATATTGTTACCTCCGAAGGGCTGGCGATCACCAGTTTTCGATTGGCCTCCCAACAGCGTAAATATGACCGCGGCACCAACCAGTGGGCTGATGCCGACACCAACTGGTACACCGTCACCGCTTTTCGCGAGCTTGCAGTGAATGCCTCGCAGTCACTCAACAAAGGTGACCGCATTGTCACCTCTGGACGAGTGAAAGTTCGTGACTGGACCACGGACGATCGCTCTGGCACCTCCATCGAAGTGGAGGCAGAGTCGCTCGGACACGACCTTTTCTGGGGTGTGACGCAGTATCAGAAGGTTCCGCGAGGGGCCATGGACGGCGAGAGCGCCGCGGAGGAAGACCAGGAGTAAGGCTCGCCAGGCGGCGGGGAGAAAAACGGTGAGCCCGCACCCGCGGCCTGGCTAGTCGCTCTGGCCTGGGGTGCCTACACTAGGAGGCTATGGCTGAATTCATCTACACAATGGTCCGTGCCCGCAAAGCTGTGGGAGACAAAGTCATTCTTGACGATGTCACTATGTCTTTTTTCCCCGGAGCCAAAATTGGCATGGTGGGCCCCAACGGGGCCGGTAAATCCACCATCCTAAAAATCATGGCCGGGCTCGATACCCCCAGTAACGGCGAAGCTGCCCTCACCGCCGGCTACAGTGTGGGAATTCTGATGCAGGAGCCCGAACTGGATGAGACCAAAACAGTCTTAGAAAACGTGCGTGATGGCGTGCGCGAGATCCACGGGAAAGTAGTGCGCTTCAACGAGATCTCTGTGGCGATGTCTGACCCGGATGCTGACTTCGACTCTCTTCTTGCGGAAATGGGAACCCTCCAGGAAGCCATTGATGCTGCAGACGCGTGGGACCTTGACTCTCAACTCGAACAAGCCATGGATGCCCTCCGCTGTCCACCCTCTGATGCCCCCATTGCCAACCTCTCCGGTGGAGAAAAGCGGCGTGTGGCGCTGTGCAAGCTGCTGCTGGAAAAGCCCGACCTCCTCCTTCTTGATGAGCCCACCAACCATTTGGATGCCGAAAGCGTCCTCTGGCTGGAACAACACCTCTCCAAGTACCCGGGCGCTGTCATCGCGATCACCCACGACCGGTACTTTCTTGACCACGTTGCCCAGTGGATTGCCGAGGTTGACCGCGGTCGTCTTTACCCTTACGAAGGCAACTACTCCACATATCTCGAAAAGAAGGGCGAGCGCCTCCAAATCCAGGGCAAGAAGGACCAAAAACTTGCGAAACGCCTCGCCGATGAGCTCGAGTGGGTGCGCTCCAACGCTAAAGGCCGACAGGCTAAATCCAAATCTCGTCTTGCTCGCTACGAAGAGATGGCCGACGAGGCCGATCGCACCAAGAAGCTTGATTTTGAGGAGATTCAGATCCCACCCGGGCCGCGGCTCGGATCTGTTGTTCTCGAAGCAAAAAATATTCGGAAAAGTTTCGGCGATCGCGTTCTCATCGATAACCTCAGCTTTTCCCTTCCCCGAAATGGCATCGTCGGGGTCATAGGCCCAAACGGTGTAGGAAAGTCCACGTTATTCAAAACGATTGTGGGGCTTGAGTCCCTCGATGATGGCGACTTGATTGTGGGTGAGTCGGTGAAGCTCTCCTATGTAGACCAGGAGCGTGGGGGCATTGATCCCACCAAAAACCTGTGGGAAGTTGTCTCTGACGGTCTCGACGTGATTCGTGTTGGGAAAGTGGAGATTCCTTCCCGAGCATATGTTTCCGGCTTCGGTTTCAAAGGCCCCGACCAGCAAAAGAAAGCGGGGATTCTTTCCGGTGGTGAGCGTAACCGGCTGAATCTGGCTCTCACTCTCAAGGAGGGAGGAAATCTCCTGCTCTTGGATGAGCCCACCAATGACCTTGATGTGGAAACACTGTCAAGCCTGGAAAACGCCCTACTCGAGTTTCCCGGTTGCGCTGTGGTAATCACCCACGATCGCTGGTTCCTTGACCGTATTGCGACCCATATCCTCTCCTACGAAGGCACAGAAGAGGAGCCTGGCAAGTGGTATTGGTTTGAAGGAAACTTTGATTCTTACGAAGCGAACAAGGTGGAACGCCTCGGAGCGGACGCGGCCGCACCCCATCGCTCCACCTACCGCAAACTCACCAGGGATTAGGGAGCGGGGACGCGAACCATTCCCTCTTGAGCGACCGACGCAATCAGGTCACCCTGTTGGTTAAAGATTCGTCCCAGTGCAAGCCCACGCCCGCCCCGCGCGGAGGGCGATTCCTGGACGTAAAGGAACCATTCATCGGCTCGAGCAAAGCGATGCCACCACATGGCATGGTCAAGGCTTGCCATTTTGAGACCCGGTGTCGCCCAGTTCACCCCGTGCGCGCGCATCACCGGTTCCAAAATGCTGAAATCACTGGCGTAGGCGAGTGCCGCCCGGTGCAGGTTGTCATCATCGGGCAGCGGAGCCAAGCATTTGAGCCACACCGCCTGGTGGGGGGTCGTCTGCCCCTCAACGGAGACATACAACGATGACGGGTGGTGGCGAAGATCGAAAGCGCGCGTTTTCGCCCACATATCAGCCAGGGGATGACCAATGCTGGTCAGCACCTCGTGGGCGCTCGGGAGTGACTCCGGGTCGGGTATTCCCTCGGGCATAGCAACCTGGTGGTCAAACCCAGGGTCATCGTCCTGGAAGGAGGCGATCATGGAGAAAATCGGTTCGCCCTTTTGGTAGGCCTGGGCGCGACGGGTCGAAAACGAGCGTCCATCGTGAATGCTGTCGATGGCAAAAGTAATGTCTTCAGTGATGTCACCCGGTCGCAAAAAGTAGCCGTGCAACGAGTGAATCATCCGGTCTTCGGCAACTGTGTGCATGGCGGCCCTGGCAGCCTGAGCCATCACCTGCCCGCCAAACACCCGACCATGGGGTTGCCACTGGCTGGGGGCGGTAAAAATATGTTCTCGTGTTCGCGCCCCCGAGGAGGTCACCGTCAGGGCTTCGAGCATGCTGGCAACCGGGTCCAACGATTCGGGAATTCCCTGTGAAGTGTTCATCGGTTGTAGTTTAGAGAACACCATGGCAAAAAATTTTACCCTCACCTCCGATGCCTTCCTCCGCGACGCTCAGACTTTTGTCAAACGGGCTGCCAGGGTCAACAACAGCTCGGCCAGGCTCATTGCCGCTGACGGGTTCCTCCAGGTCTATGTGGGTGTGCTGTTCCCCAGGGGATTGCTTGATAGAACCCCGACGGTGCTGGGCCTGCACGTGTTTCCCTTGGAGCAGCCAGAGGAGTTCGACGTGGTCGTTCCTCTTGAGTCCCTCGCCCACCGCATCGGGGTCGCGCTGGAGCAGGACAAGAGGGAGGTCGATATTCCCGCCGAAGTGGCCTCTCTTGCGTGGGCTGCTATTACGCCGCCGCGCGATGAGTGGAAACGCCGGTTCGGTGTGTCAAGTGCTGCCCTGAGCGAAGCCGCGCAGTCGGGGATCGCTCGGGTTGCCGAGGCCGTCCCTGCGAACGCAGGCGAATCGATTGTGCAAAAAGTTCGGGCAGAAGTGTGGGGAGAAACCCTCGCCCACCATAAAAGAATTCCGGCCGGCGCGGCGTTTGCCGCAGACGCTCTGGGGCTCCTCGAGGGGAGAAACCTCCAGGTTCACACCAGAGACAACTGGGTGCGCCTGAGCTCCAAAACCGGCTACGTGCTGGTGAAGTTTCCCTCGGGGCATGACTTTGGGCCGGATGACGACGCCGAGGACGAGGTCTAAGACTCAAAAGTGTTGACCATGGAGAGCGCTGCGCGCTCCATGTAGTCCCAGAGTTCATCGTGGTCAAGCGGGGCTAAATCCAGGGACTCAACGGCATTTTTCATGTGGGAAAGCCAGTGTTCTTTGGCTTCGGGGTTCACCTTGAATGCAGCGTGGCGCATCCGAAGCCTCGGGTGGCCGCGCTGTTCGCTGTAGGTGGTGGGGCCCCCAAAATACTGCTGGAGGAAAGCGGACAGTCTCCAGATGGCTCCCTCAAGATCGTCCTTGGGATACATCGGTAGTAAAATTTCGTCGGTCCGAATGCCGTCATAGAAGGCTCGGACCACCCGATCAAAAGTCTCTGCTCCGCCTATTCGGCTATACAGGCTCGACAGGGGTGGGGTGGGGGAGGAAGTCACGCTAGTCAGCATCCTGGGTGGCAGCATCGTCGCTGAGTCGTCGAGTCTGTGCCCTCGAGGGGTCCAACCCCGCGACCACCATACGATTGAGGGGAGGGATATCGACATTCTGCTGGTCGAGGGAATCCTTGAGCGCTCGGTACAGCGCTCTTTCTACTTTCCACTGTTCGCCCGCTCGGACTTTGAGCACAAGGCGCAAGGTGATGGCCTCTGCCGACAAAGACTGCACCCCCCACACTTCGGGGTCTTCCATAACTTTGCGTCGCCACTCAGGGCTGGCGGCAAACTCTTTGGCCGAAGTCAGAATGAGGTGTTGTACCTCATCGATGTTCGATTCGTAGGGCACCGGGAGGTCAAGAATCACTCGTGACCAGTCCTGGGTGTGGTTACCGACCCGAAGAATTTCGCCATTTCTCACAAACCACAGCGTCCCGGAGATGTCGCGAATCTCGGTGATGCGGATACCCACCCGTTCCACGACGCCCTCGGCCATCCCTAAATCGACCACATCGCCCACGCCCAACTGATCTTCAAACACCATGAAGAGTCCGTTCAGAACATCTTTCACAATCGACTGCGCGCCAAAACCCAGTGCCGCACCAATGATTCCCGCACTGGCCACCAGTGCGGTGACAGAGAAGCCCAGTTCAGACAGGGTCAAAATGACAATAGCGGAGGCAATGATCCAGGTGACGGTGTTGTTGAGCACCGATCCCATTGTTCGCGCTCTCTGCACCGATCGCATCGCCGCAATGGGGCTTGCATTGAGCTCCATCGTGTCATCGACTTTGTTGGCTTTTTTCACCCCTCGCACAACCTGGGCAACAATGCGCTTGATGATGAGGCGGAGGACCAGAGTGGCCACCACACCGGCGAGGATTAAGCCCAGGATGCGAAAAATTCCACCATACGTGGTGACCGTTTCGACAAGTGAGTCCCACAGCGTATCCATTCACCCATGCTACGCCGGTAGCCAGAGCGAGGCGTCTACGAATCGAGAGCGCGAACGCGCAGCGCGCGTTCCACGCCCGCCAGGTTTTCTTGCACAATTCGACGCAGCGCGGGAATGTTGGGGGCGGTGTCTAGCCACGATTGTGTTGCTGCAACAAGCGAGGGGCTCACCAGGGAGCTCGGATAGAGGCCTTCGGCGAGATACTCGGCGATTTTGTAGGTTCTCTCCTGCCACATGGGCTCGAGCATGGCGAAGTAGTCGGCGACAAATTCTTCTAAAACGGACGGGTCCTGGGCGAGTGAAAAATTAGCGGCCAGTGCGGACACAATGGCATTGGGGGTGAGGTCGCTTGCGACCAACTGGTCAAAAACGGCACGCTTGTGGGCTGCGGTGGGGAGTAACGCTCGCGCCCGAGCGGCGGCTTGAGCTCCGTTTGCCGTGTTGTCTGTGGCGAGGGCTGCCTCAATGTCGTCGGGGGTTGCAGCGCCGGTGCGAGCAAGTGCGGCAAGCAGCTCCCAGCTCAGGTCTTGGTCAACGGTGAGGCCTGGAAGGCTCTGGGTGCCCTCGCGCAGAGCGCGGATAACAGCGATGTGTTCTGGCGAACTCATCAGCGCAGCAAAAGCCTTGAACATCTGGAATTGGGTGTCACTGGCTGCTTGGGCCTGGGAGGTGAGATTCCAGAGTGCACCGGCGACCCGCTCTTGTACTTCGTGGCGGTGTGCAGGGGAGAGATAGTTTCGCACGGCAAGAGTGAGCTGAGCTAAGACGGTGCGCACGGTGGTGCTTTCACTTTCTGACGCCACATTGCCAAGCACAAGGCTCACGAATTCCTGTGGCGGTACCTCTGCATCTCTGGTTGCATCCCACATACATCCCCACACCAGCGAGCGTGCGAGGGGATCGGCGATGTCGGCCAGATGAGAAATGGCGACTGCGCGGGAGTGCGCATCGAGGCGAATCTTGGCGTAGGCAAGGTCGTCATCGTTGGGGAGGATGACATCGCCGCGGTGGAGTCCCACCATCTGGGGGACATCGGTTCTCTCCCCAGCAATATCGAGCTCCACGCGGTGAACCCGAGTGAGGGCTCCCGTGTCATCTTTTGAATAGATACCCACCGCAAGGCGGTGGGGGCGAAGCGTCGGCCACTGCGCGGGAGCGCTTTGGCAGATGGCATAGCTCTCAATGATTCCTTTTGCATCGACCGTGATCTCGGAGGAGAGAGTGTTTACGCCCGCTGTTTCTAGCCACAGCGCACTCCAGCCTGAAAGATCGCGACCGCTGGAGCTTTCCAATTCACCAAGGAAGTCAGCCAGTACCGTGTTACCCCACTGGTATTTCGTGAAGTAGCTGGTGACACCAGCGAAGAAAGCATCCTCGCCCACCCAGGCGACAAGCTGTTTCAACACGGAGGCACCCTTGGCGTAGGTGATGCCATCAAAGTTGACCTGCACATCTTCAATGTCACCAATGGTTGCGACAATCGGGTGGGTAGAGGGAAGTTGGTCCTGCCGGTAGGCCCACGACTTTTCCATTGCCTGGAACGTCGTCCACGCGCCGGTCCACTCGGTGGCTTCCGCCGTGGCCAGAGTGGACGCCCATTCGGCAAAAGATTCGTTCAACCACAGGTCGTTCCACCACCGCATGGTGACTAAGTCACCAAACCACATGTGGGCAAGCTCGTGGAGGATGGTGACCACGCGGCGCTCCCGAACAGCGTCCGACACCTGAGAGCGGAAAATGTACGCCTCGGTGAAGGTCACCGCTCCCGCATTTTCCATCGCACCGGCATTGAACTCGGGAACGAACAACTGGTCATATTTGTCAAACGGGTAGGGATGCCCGAAGCGGTCCTCGTAGTAGGCAAACCCTTTTTTGGTGATGTCAAAAATGTAGGGCGCGTCGAGATAGTCAAAAAGGGATGCGCGAGCGTATAGACCCAGGGGAATGGTTTTGCCGTTGGAGCTGATTAATTCATCGCGCACCACCTGGTAGGGCCCCGCAATCACTGCGGTGATGTAGGAGGAGATGCGCGGTGTCGGCGCAAAATCCCACGTCGTGCCCTGATCGCTCTCGGTGGTGGTCAGTTCGGCCTGGTTGCTTACGACCTGCCAGCCGCGTGGGGCGTGGACAACAAAGTGAAATGACGCTTTCAGGTCGGGCTGCTCAAACACCGCAAACACCCGGCGGGAATCGGGAACCTCAAACTGGGAATACAGATACACCTGGTCATCCACAGGATCCACAAACCGGTGAAGCCCCTCCCCGGTGTTCATGTAGAAAAAATCAGCAACGACGGTCACAACATTTTCTGCGCGCAAACCGTGAAGGGCAATCCTCGAGTTCGCACACACCTGTGTCACATCAAGATCATCACCGTTGAGGGTGACGGAGGAAACGGAGGCAGCGATTGCATCAAGGAACGTCTCTGAACCTCGATCCGCGAGAAAGGTGATGGTGGTGGTCGAGCGAAAGGTGGGAGAATCCGCTGCCTTTCGGATGTCGAGCTCAACGTCGTAGGACTTGACTGTCACAAGGTGTGAACGGCTGAGGGCTTCGATGCGGGTGAGGTTCTCTCCAGGCATGACTAACTTCCTAAGGGCAAGAGGGGGCGAGGCTCGCTACGGAGCACAGTGAACCACCCTATGTCACGATGACCGGTGAAGCTCTGGCTTGACCGGGTGGGTCCCCAGATTGGTGACCCACAGGGACTAGCTTTCTTCGCGATCCACTTTCACCATGACGGGGACTTCCTCCGGGGCAGGGCGCTCTGATCCTGAACTTCCCGCGGCGAGAAGTTTGGCGTCGCCAAGTCGAGGCGGGTGAAGGCTGGTGATTTCTAAATCCACTTCGGTCGCCGCTTGGCGCATTTTTTGCAAATATTCGTTTAGGTAGCCCTGCTGGCGTCTCAGATCGCTCAGTTGGCTTTCCGTGTCGGAAAGCATTGTTCCCACGAGTTCTTCTGTGTCACGCGCAATCGCTCGAGAACGCTGCACCGTTTCAGAGATGAGTCGTTCAGCATAGGTGCGGGTTTCTTTGGTCAGCTCCTCCGAGCGGCGCTGGGATGATTCGAGAACGGTATCGGCCTCTTGCCCGAGGTCTTGGGCGCGCTTAGCGGCGTTCTGAACGTGATCATCTGCTTGCTGGTAGGCCTTTTGTGCATAGTTATCGGCTTCTTCGTGAATAGCTGCGCGGGCGCGTTCGGCCTCATCGATTTGTTGACGAACACTGGAATCTGTCGCTACCGCACGCTCTTGCGCTGCGTGGAGAAGCTCGGACGCCTCGCGCTTGACCTGCTCCACTTCACGAGAAGCGTTCGCCTTGATTTCAGAGACTTGCTTTTCGGCCTGGCTAATCATGGTTGCTGCGGCGCGTTCAGCGCGGGTTCTCGTGTTGGTGGCCTTGGCGATTTCATCGGATGCTTTTTGGCGAAGCTGCGCTGCTTCACGCTCCGTTTCGAGGTGAAGGTCTTCGGAAGCCCTCTGTGTGTCGGACAGGACTTTGCGAGACTCTTTGGCGGCGGATTCGCGCACCCGCGTTGCTTCGCTGCGGGCATTCCCCAAAACTTCGCTCGCTTCGGTCGCAGCCTCCTCGGCGATTTTTTTGGATTGTTCCTCAGCGAGACGCAATGTTTCTTCAAACGCTGAACCCAGCTCGGCAAAACTGGGTTTTGCGCGCGAGGCGCGCTCATTGGACTCAACCACATCACGGTTGAGGCGCTGAATGGTCCGGGCGTTCTCTGCCCGTTCATTTTCGAGGCGCTCTAAACGCTCAGAAAGCTCTTTGACGAATCGAGTCACGTCGTCAGTGTCGTAACCGCGTATAGCGCGGCGAAAATCGGGAATGTTCACGAGCATGCTCCTTGCTTACGGACTCTCCCAGAGTAGGGCAAAACCACGAGCTTCGCGAGAGCCTGACGGAACGGGTGCTGGATTTCCGACTCGGCCAAGATTTGTACAATGGGCCAATGCGCATACACATCGCCACCGACCATGCTGGCCTAGAGTTCAGCCGCGATTTGGCGGAGCATTTGGAGCTGTCCGGGCACACTGTGATTGACCACGGTCCCAGCACCCATGACCCGCTTGATGATTACCCCAGTTTCTGTATCCGAGCCGCTCTGGCCGTGGCGGACGATATTTCCCGAGGTATAGAAGCTCTCGGCGTGGTGTTTGGCGGGTCGGGCAATGGCGAACAAATGGCTGCCAATAAAGTGGCGGGTGTTCGAGCGGCTCTGGTGTGGAGTGTGGACACGGCGATGTTGGCTAGGGAGCACAACAACGCCAACGTGTGTGCGATTGGCGCCAGGCAGCACAGTATTGATGAGGCGCTCTTGTTTATCGACACTTTTATTCGGACGCCGTTTTCCGGCGATGACCGCCATGTGAGGCGCATCGCACAGCTCGGTGAGTATGAAACCACGGGCGCCATCACTGGTTTCTCGCTCGAGAACTAGACCTTCGCGCCATGCCTGAGGGCCATACCGTCCATCGCGTCGCCAACCTTTTCACGGAGCTTTTCGCGGGCCACACGCTCCACGCGTGGTCCCCGCAGGGGAGATTTAGTGAGGGTGCAAAACAGGTGTCGGAGTCGCGCCTGGTGAGTGCCACTGCTACTGGCAAACAACTTTTTCTCGCCTTCGACAATGATCTGAGCATTCGCGTGCACCTGGGTATTTATGGTGCCTGGGATGTGCACACTCTTGCCGGTGTAAGCGCGAGGGCCGGTTCTCCCCGCGACGCGTCATTGGGAGCGCCTAGGCGGCGCCTGGGCGAGCATGAAAGTGAGACTGACCCGGATGAGCCGTTTCCCCCGGAGCCTCGGGGGCAGGTGAGATTGCGGCTGGAGACACCGGACACCGTCGCTGATCTGCGTGGCCCTACCGCGTGCGAAGTGTTGACCCCCCAAGAAGTGGATGCCGTGCGTTCACGCCTTGGCCCGGACCCCCTGGTGGATCGGGGGCGTCTGGGAGAAGAAGAGTTCATCGCCAGGCTTACCTCGACCCGGAGAGCCGTGGGCCTGGTGCTGATGGATCAGAGTGTGGTGAGCGGGATAGGGAATGTGTACCGCGCCGAAATTCTTTTTCGCCACCAGCTTGACCCATACTTACCCTCATCGAGTCTCGACAGCGACACCGCTCGGGCTCTCTGGAAAGACTGGAAAAAGCTTCTGCGCGAAGGGGTGAAGACCGGGGTGATGATGACTAGGACAGATTTGACTCCGGCGATGAAAACGAAAGCGTTGCGAAGCTCCGCCCACCGCTACTTTGTCTATGGCCGAGCCGGTCAGGCCTGCCGAGTCTGTGGCACCGCAATATCCATGGATCTGATGGCCACTCGTAAGCTATATTACTGTCCTCGTTGCCAGCTCTCTTGAAAGGAGCTCCATGATCCTCTCTCACGTAATTCGCGATAGTCATCGGAGCGAGGGCGCGGTTGATCTCGTTATTGAGGGTGGCATCATCACGGCCATCCTGCCCTCTGGAACAGCGCCCCAGGAAGGGCATGAAGTCCTCGAGCTCGACAATCGAATTGTCATACCGGGGCTGTGGGATGAGCACGTGCATTTTTCTTACTGGGCACAACACCGCAGACGGGTGTCCCTCGCCGGGGCGGGCTCTGCTTTGGAGGCTGTCGCGATCATGGGCACAGCGGTCGCAGAACATGCCGCTTCTGCCAACCCCGATTCCGTGGTGGTGGGCGTGGGCTATCAGGATGGCCTGTGGTCGGATCAGAAAACCCTCGCCCTTTTAGACGAGGCAACAGGTGACACCCCCGTTGCCTTGGTGTCAATGGACATTCATTCGGGCTGGGTGAACTCTGCCCTGATTCATACTTTCGGGGTACTCGAACACGAAGAGGGTGTTGTTCGTGAACGTCCCTGGTTTGCTTTGTCCCAGCGCTTATCGAGTGTCTCGGATGCGGTGCTTGATACCTGGGCTCTCGAAGCGGCTCACCATGCTGCCAGCAGGGGTGTGGTGGGGATTGTGGATTTGGAGATGCGCTACGGCAAAACTGATTGGGAACGACGCGCAGCTTCCCACCAGATCCCCTACCCGCTGATGGTGGAATGCGCGGTCTATCCCGATGACTTGGACTTCGCCATTGCAGAGGGTGTCCACAGTGGCCTGGAGATTGCACCGGGAATTCGAGTGGGGCCATTCAAAATCATTACTGATGGTTCGCTGAACACCAGAAGCGCCCATTGCGTGGACCCCTACCTTGCGGTGGAAGGCGTCGAATACGGTGCGATGAATTTTCCTCCCCAAGAGATTGAGGCCATCCTCTGCAAAGCCCGCGATGCGGGCTTTTGGCTTGCCGTTCATGCCATTGGGGATCAAGCTAACCGCATCATTTTGGACATTATGGAAAAACACCAGCTGAGGGGGCGAATCGAACACGCCCAGTTGGTGCGAGAAGAAGATTTTGTGCGCTTTGGCCAACTGGGTGTTATCGCCAGCGTTCAGCCCGAGCACGCGATCGATGACCGCGACGTCACCGATGTGTATTGGGCAGATAGGGCAGATCGAGCTTTTGCTCTGCGCACCCTGGTGGACCGGGGGGCAATTCTGGTGCTGGGCTCCGATGCACCCGTCTCGCCGCTTGATCCGTGGGTGCAAATTGCTGCCGCTGTCACCAGGACGAGGGACGGGCGCGAACCGTGGCAGGCCCATGAGGGCCTCACCCTGGAGGAAGCGCTGCGCTTTTCCACGAGGACCACCCTGGCGGTGGGGCAACCAGCCGATGTGGTCGCCCTCGATGCGGACCCGCAGTGGCTAATGGGAGCGTTGGGTAAAGATATGGCCAAGGCCAGCGATGCGCTTCGGGACGTGCCCGTCGCTCTGACAATCCGTCGGGGAGTGGTGACCCACCAGGCTCTCTCCGCCTGAGTTGGTGTGGCCCGAGTTGGTGTGGCCCGAGCGAGCTTGAGAGGCTCCCGTTACTTCACATCTCCCGCGTCGCGGTGCACCCAGCAAAAAACCGGGCAAAAGAGGGGATGACGGGAATCGAACCCGCGCCATCAGTTTGGAAAACTGAGGCTCTACCATTGAGCTACATCCCCCGAAGGTGATTCCCCGATGCTACTGCATCACGAGGGGTGGGGGTCGATGTCCCGGTGTGAACCAGCTAGACTTTGGAGCGTTGTTTCGCTGGGGTTCTTGAACTGGGTACCGTGCCACGAAGCTGGATAACGCAAGATTTCGGGGCGTAGCTCAGCTTGGTAGAGCGCCCGCTTTGGGAGCGGGAGGTCGCAGGTTCGAATCCTGTCGCCCCGACGGACTGTACACACCAATATTTATGGGAGAAAAAGCCTTGCCTACGACAACGACAGAGACCCTCAACCCCACTCGAGTTCGCCTCGTGATCACGGTGACGCCCGAGGAACTCAAACCCAGCATTGACCATGCCTACCAGCACCTGGCAGACCAGATTCAAATTCCTGGTTTCCGCAAAGGCAAAGTCCCACCGCCCATTATTGATCAGCGGGTCGGGCGTCCCGAGGTTCTCAACCACGCGGTGAGCGACGGGCTTGACCGTTTCTTCCAGGCTGCTGTGAAGGAGCACAAGATTCGCACTCTGGGGCAGCCTCAGGCAGATGTGACGACATGGCCCTCGGAGAAAGACTTCACCGGTGACCTGGTGGTCACCGTGGAAGTTGATGTTCGCCCAGAGTTCGCCATCCCGGCCTTTGACCAGTACACCCTTGAAGTGAAGCCCCTCAGTGTGAGCAAGGCCGAAGTGGAGACGGAACTCGAGGGTTTGCGTTCGCGCTTTGGAAACCTGGTCACCGTGGATCGCCCCATCAGTTCTGGTGACTTTGTTCAGCTCGATTTGGAAGCCACCATTGGGGATAACACGATTGATAGCGCCAGTTCCATCAGCTACGAGGTGGGCTCTGGAGAACTGATTGATGGAATCGACGAGGCGTTGGACACTCTCACAGCCGGTGAGTCCACCACGTTCGAGTCGGAGCTTCTCGGTGGCGATCACGAGGGGGAAATGGCGCAGATTGCTCTGACAGTTCTCAGCGTGAAAGAACGTGAACTTCCCGAAGCAGACGATGACTTTGCTCAAATTGCAAGCCAGTTCGACACGATTAAAGAACTCCGCGACGACCTCAAAGCGCAGCTTGAGCGCAAAGGTGTGTTCCAGCAGGCTCAGCAGGCGAGAGACGCCCTGGTGGAAAAAATGTTGGCTGAGGTGGACCTGCCTCTGCCCCAGGGCGTTGTTGATGCTGAGGTGAACCGCCACCTGGAGGGCGAAAACCGCCTCGAGGACGAGAAACACCGCGCTGAAGTGATTGAATCCACAGGGAAGTCGTTGCGCACGCAACTCCTGTTGGATGCGTTGGTGGAGTCTCTCGAAGTGCAGGTCTCCCAAGATGAACTGACCCAGTACCTGATGCAGTCGGCCAGCCAGTACGGCATGGAGCCTGCCGAATTCATTCAGACTTTGGACAGCAACAACCAGATCCCCTCCATGGTGGGGGAGGTTGCCCGATCGAAGTCTCTTTCTGTTGCTTTAGCGCAGGTCACCGTGACCGACACCAAGGGCAAAAAAGTTGATTTGAGTGTGGTGACCAATTCCGCCATTGATCCGGTGGAAGCCGCTGTTGCCCAGGCTGTCGCCGATACTTCTGACAAAGACGACCACGAGCGCTAAGTCGCACTCTGCCGAGGGCGAACAGGGCCCTGTTCGCAGGTGTGGGCCGGTACTCTCGAAATATCGCTAGAACCCGTGTGAGGAGATCGACACTGTGACGATGGCAGAAAGCATTATGCAGCCCAATGTGTTTGACCGGTTGCTGAAAGACCGCATCATTTGGTTGGGATCGGAAGTTCGCGACGATAACGCGAACGAGATTGCCGCCAAACTGCTGCTTCTTGCAGCGGAAGACCCCGAGAAAGACATCTATCTCTACATCAACTCTCCCGGTGGTTCCATCACCGCGGGTATGGCTATTTATGACACCATGCAGTTTGTTCCCAACGACATTGTGACCGTTGGTATTGGTATGGCTGCATCCATGGGTCAGTTGCTTTTGACGGCTGGCACCAAAGGGAAGCGCTACATCACCCCCAACGCCCGCGTCCTGCTCCACCAGCCACACGGTGGTTTTGGTGGCACAGCAAGCGATATCCAAACCCAGGCTCACCTGATTAACGACATGAAGAAGCGGTTGGCTCAGATCACCGCCGAAGCAACCGGCAAATCTTTGGAAGAAATTACCAAAGACGGCGACCGCGATCGCTGGTTCTCTGCTGATGAAGCCCTCGAGTACGGGTTCGTTGACCACATTCGCGCCTCTGCCAGTGACGTTGTCGGTGGCGGCGGAACCGAGCATGGAAAAAAGAAGTAGGCAAGGAAGAAATGATGAACCTGAACCCCACAGCCCGCCAAGAATTCCCTATGCCCGAAGCCCGCTACATTCTTCCGACCTTTGAAGAGCGCACCAGTTACGGCTTCAAGCGTCAAGACCCCTACGCCAAGCTATTTGAAGATCGCATTGTCTTTCTTGGTGTGCAGGTTGATGACGCCTCGGCCGATGACGTGATGGCTCAGCTCCTCGTGCTCGAAAGCCAAGATCCTGACCGCGACATCGTGATGTATATCAACTCACCCGGTGGCTCTTTCACCGCGATGACCGCGATTTATGACACGATGCAGTACGTGCGCCCCCAAATCCAAACGGTGGTTCTGGGCCAGGCAGCCTCCGCGGCAGCAGTGATTCTTGCCGGTGGTGAGAAAGGGAAGCGTTTGGCTTTGCCAAACGCCCGCATCTTGATCCACCAGCCCATGATGGGTGAAGCGGGTCGCGGCCAAGCCTCAGACATTGAGATTCAGGCAAAAGAGATTGCTCGCCTGCGCGAATGGTTGGAACACACCTTGTCCTTTCACTCCAATAAGAGCGTCGAAGAGGTCAACCGCGATATTGATCGCGATAAAATCCTGACCGGTGCAGAGGCGTTGGAGTATGGGTTGATTGATCAGGTTCTCAGCACCCGCAAGTCTGTGGGTGTGGCAAGCCCCGTAGCGAAGGCGCCCGAAGCGGTCACAGCGGGCTAAGGCTTTGCTTTTCGCGCTCGGGTGATTGCCAGTGCCGCGATGGCCGCTACGACGATGGCAATTCCCGATCCAATCAGCCAGCCATTGGAGGGGAGCGTTTCTGTTGCGGCCGCTGTCGATGATGGCATCTCTGCTCTCGGAGCACCCTCGTTTTCTTGGGTTCCCTCCATCGGAGGTTCAACACCGCACAGAGGTGGGGTGGAGTATCCGATCGCCGGGGTGTGAATAGCTGTTGGCGCAAAGGTGATGTCGTAGCTTTCGGACAGGCTGTGGCCATCGGCTGAGACGAATTGGTAGACGATGGTGTACTCGCCAGGCTCACCAAAGGCAATGCTGGTGCCCATCACCCGCTCCGTAATATCGATGCATCCCCCTCCGTAGTAGAGACCGTTGGCGTCGAGCAAAACAATCCCGAAGCCTCGGCTTTCCCCGCTGAGGTCGAGGAATTCGTCATCGGTGGCAATCGAGATGGTCACCGGACTTTCGGTAATGGTGGAACCGGGCTCTGGGCTGCGTTGTTCCACCACGTTGTGGGCAAAAGCGCTCGAGGACCCTGCGCCAAAAATGACCGCGAAAAGCGCGGTGGCGACGACGGCCTGTGTGCGCACCATGATCTCCTTTGTGCTCCGCCTCGGAGACTTTCAGTGTATTCGCGCCACACCTAGGCGGACCTGTGGAATGTCCAAAGTTGCGCGGTGGTGGCCGGTAGGCTCAAAAGACGTTGCTCACCACACTCGGGAGGTCTCCTCATGGCGCGCACAGGTGAAACAGGCGAGCTCCTCAAATGCTCGTTCTGTGGCAAAAGTCAAAAGCAGGTCCAGCAACTTATTGCGGGACCGGGCGTGTATATCTGTGACGAATGCGTCGAGCTGTGTAACGAAATTATTGATGAGCGTCAATCAGAGGGCACCGGCGAGGTCATGGCCGATTTTGATCTGCCCAAACCCAAAGAGATCTATGGCTTCCTCGGGGAATACGTTATTGGCCAGGAGGACGCCAAGAAGGCTTTGTCCGTCGCCGTCTATAACCACTACAAGCGCGTTCGCGCCAGCAGCGCTCCCCACGCGGTGGATGATAATGACGATGTGGACGTGCAAAAAAGCAACATTTTGCTCATTGGTCCCACGGGATGCGGCAAGACGTATCTTGCCCAAACTCTTGCCAAGAAACTGAACGTACCCTTCGCTGTGGCTGATGCCACAGCGCTCACTGAGGCCGGCTACGTGGGCGAGGATGTCGAAAACATTTTGCTGAAGCTGCTGCAGGCCGCTGATTATGATGTGAAGCGGGCCGAAACAGGGATCATCTATATCGACGAGATTGACAAGATTGCCCGCAAAGCAGAAAACCCGTCTATCACCCGCGATGTGTCCGGCGAAGGCGTGCAGCAGGCTTTGCTAAAAATCTTGGAAGGAACCGTTGCTGCCGTTCCCCCGCAGGGCGGGCGTAAGCACCCGCAACAGGAATTCATCCAGATTGACACGACCAATGTGCTCTTCATCGTTGCAGGAGCATTTGCGGGATTAGAAGAAATTATTTCCCAGCGCGTTGGCCGCCACGGAATCGGTTTCGGTGCCCCCCTGCACAGCAAAAACCGCACCGAAAATCTTTACAGCCAAGTTCTACCCGAAGATCTTCACAAATATGGGTTGATTCCCGAGTTTATTGGCCGTCTTCCTGTGGTGACCACGGTGTCACCACTGGATCAAACCGCACTGATTGACATTTTGACGGGGCCAAAAAATGCGTTGGTCAAGCAGTATCAACGCATGTTCAGCCTCGATGGGGTGGAACTCGAGTTTGACGAGGACGCACTGGAAGAAATTGCCAATCTTGCGGGAGAGCGCAACACGGGGGCCCGCGGTCTGCGGGCAATCTTGGAAGAAGTGTTGGGCCCGGTCATGTTTGAGGTGCCCTCCTCTGACGAGGTGGAGCGAGTGATTATCACCAAGGAAGCCGTGCTGCGAAGCGCCCCTCCCACCATGGTGGCGAAGGCGCCGCAGCGGCGAGAAAAGTCTGCCTAGCTTCTAACCCCGAACGACTGTCCCGTTATCCAATGTGGCAACCGGCCGGCGTTCCAGCCACGTCAGTGTCCATCGCAGCGTGTTTTCCTCGGGGGTGAGCTCCGCTTCCACCTGGCGCAGATGAGACACAAAATCGTCAGGGACTCCGCGTGGTGTTTCGCCTTGAGAAAATCTACTTCCTACCTGCATGAGTACTCGCCTCGATTTCTTGTTCATACACAACCCAGGAGGTCCGGGTCGCAAGGGTGTCACAGAGTCGCTGGGCTTGGGCATTATCTGCATCCGTAATCCAGCGCAGAAGACCCCCGCCGTTTTCTCCCACAAAGCCTTTCAGCGCACCAATGATGGCGGTGGCAACACCGCGGCCCCGTGCGTCGGGAGAGGTGAAAAGGTCGTCCAGAAACCATGACGACCCGGCTGCGAAGGTGTCCTCTTGGTGTCGCAGGTGAGCAATACCGAGAAGCGTGTCCCCGTCGTGTGCGACCCAGCTAGAGACCGAATGAGTGTCACCCATCAGCCACCCCCACACACGGGAGACCGCATCATTTTCAAAGGACCGGCCATAAAACACTCCGTAGGCGAGAAAGAGTTGACGCCACTGATTCTCATCAGCGCTTTCTGCGGGGCGAACGGCGAACGGTGGGCTGTCACTGGTCATCGGTTGCCTGCAGTGCCACATCGCGCAAGTCGATGGTGTCAGATGTTTCCCACACAAGTTCCCCAATCTTTCCGACGGCTTTCAGGTCGCCTTCGGCGCTTCGAAGCAGTGCCGGTGCGAACAGGGTGGCGCTGGTCATTTCTGTTTTTTGCGCAACTTTGTGATCAGTTTTTGCCCGACGAATGGTGATGAGGGCTTGGCTAGCGAGGTTGAGGAGACCTTCGTAGGCGACAGCTTCTGTGGCAAAGGTGATCTCCTCAGGCACTGGCCAGGGGGAGCGGTGGATGCTGTCTTCGTGGGTCCACGACCATACTTCTTCGGTCGCAAAGGGGATGACCGGGGCCAGCAGGCGCAAGAACACTTCGAGCGATTGGCGCAGGGTGGCAACAGCACTAATGCGCGATTGACCCTCGCCCGTGTAGGCGCGTTCTTTGACCAGTTCTAAGTAGTCATCGGTGAAGGTCCAAAAAAGTGTTTCGGTGACTTCAAGCGCTTTGGCGTGGTCAAAGTTCTCATATGCCTGCCCGGCCTGGGCCACGACCGCACGCAGCTTTGCGAGCATGTCGCAGTCGAGGGGTTCGGTCACCTCCCCGGGATCAGCGTCGAAACCGTAAACAAATTTGGCGGCGTTCAGTACTTTGATGGCCAGTCTGCGGCCGATCTTGATTTGCTTCGGGTTTTGCGGATCAAAAGCGGCATCGGTGCCCAAACGAGACGATGCGGCCCAGTACCTGACGGCGTCGGAGCCGTGGTCATCGAGCATCCCCTGGGGGGTGACAACATTGCCTTTGGATTTTGACATTTTTTTCCGGTCGGGATCGACAATGAAACCAGATATTCCGGCGTTCTTCCACGGCAGGGTGCCGTGTTCGAGCTCGGCGCGCAACACGGTGCTAAACAGCCAGGTGCGAATAATGTCTTGGCCCTGCGAGCGCAGGTCATAGGGGAACACCAGTTCAAACAGCTCGGGGTCCACCCCCCAGCCGCCCGCCAACTGCGGAGTCAAACTACTGGTCGCCCAGGTGTCCATAATGTCGAGTTCGCCCACAAACCCACCGGGTGCTCCACGCTGATCTTCGCTAAAGCCTGGTGGCGCCTGGGATGAGGGATCCACCGGCAAGGTGGCCGAATCGGGAACGATGACCTCGCCCTCGAGAGGTGCACCGTCACCGTCGAGTGGATACCAGAGGGGAATGGGAACCCCAAAGAATCGTTGGCGGGAGATCAACCAGTCACCGGAGAGGCCATTGACCCAGTTTTCGTAGCGAACGCGCATGAATCCGGGGTGGAAAGCAACCTGTTTCCCGCGCTCCAGGAGACGCGTGCGGAGTTCTTCATCTTTGGCGCCATTGGCGATATACCACTGCCTCGTCGTCACGATTTCGAGAGGTTTATCCCCTTTTTCAAAAAACTTGACGGGGTGGACCATCGGTTCTGGCGCGCCCAGGAGATCGCCGCTGGCGCTCAGCATCTCCACCATGGCCGCTTTTGCGCTGAAGACTGTTTTGCCGGCAAGCGCTTCGTAGCTTTCGATGGCCTGGGCGCTGCTTATCCACTGGGGCGTCTCAGACAGGATGCGACCATCTTTGCCGAGGATGGGGCGGGTATCCAGTGAGAGTTCCCGCCACCACACCACGTCGGTGACATCACCGAATGTGCAGACCATCGCTATGCCGGTGCCTTTATCTTGCTGGGCAAGGTGGTGGGGAAGAATCGTCACCTCAACACCAAACAGTGGCGAGGTGACGGTGGTGCCAAACAGTGGTTGGTAGCGCTCGTCATCCGGGTGGGCGACAAGGGCAACGCAGGCGGCAATGAGTTCGGGCCGGGTGGTCACAATGGTGACGTTTCCCCCACCATCGGTGCCGTGGAAAGCCACCCGGTGATACGCCGAGGGGGCTTCGCGGTCTTCCAGTTCTGCCTGGGCCACAGCCGTGCGAAAAGTGATGTCCCACAGCGTGGGGGCATCCGCCCGGTAGGCTTCGCCGCGCTCCAGGTTTGCTAAAAACGCGCGCTGGGCGACTCGCTGTGAGTGATCGTCAATCGTGCGATAGGTCAAGGACCAGTCAACGCTGAGTCCTAGCGCTCGCCACAAGTCTTCAAACTGTTTTTCGTCCTCCAGGGTCAGCTCTTCGCACAGTTCGACAAAGTTTCTGCGACTAATGGGCGTTTGCTCTGCGGGTTTCGACCCATCGGTCGAGGCGCCTGCCTCCAGGGGAGGGATGAAGCCTTCGGTGTAGGGCAGCGAGGGGTCACAGCGCACGCCGTAGTAGTTTTGGACGCGCCTTTCGGTCGGCAAACCGTTGTCGTCCCACCCCATGGGGTAGAAAATTTCTTTGCCCCGCATGCGGTGATAGCGCGCTTGCACATCCATGTGGGTGTAGCTAAACACGTGGCCAATGTGCAGGCTGCCCGACGCCGTAGGAGGAGGGGTGTCGATGGCGAAAACATGGTCTTTACCTTTGGCGAGTGCCGTTTCGCGATCGAAGCGATAGGTGCCCTGGTTTTCCCACCGTGCTCCCCACGTGGTTTCCAGGCCTTCAAGAACGGGCTTGTCTGGCATTGAACCCATCATGGGAGCACCTGCTTCGCTATAGACGACACCGTGTCCAAGGTGCCTAAATGTGAGTGTTACCCCATGGTACAAAACAAACCTGGCCCTCGCGCACGTGCAGGCGAGTGGCAGATAACGGACACGGTTGTGGCACGCTCGTCGTTTCTGCTGGTAGCCAGCCGGTGAGTGGTGAATTTCTGTACTGCGTCTAGTTAATGTACGCTAGAGGCTTGCCCTGTCCACACTCGACGAAAGAAATCGCATGAACCTGCACCCTTTTGCCCCAAAAAAACTGGCAGCACTCGTTGCCGCTGCCGCCTTTGTGCTCACCTTGGGCGCCTGCGCGGCCGAACCCACGGCGACAGAGCCTGCGACGGGAGAACCCGCCACTGCCGAGCGCACCATTACCTTCGCCATTGAAGGGGCAAACCTCAGCGCGGGTCACATGGACATTCACTCCAGTCAGCTGGATG
>Ga0307982_1000037_pt1 | contig 100264 bp, 84 predicted proteins | sample OrgLakmetagen989_FD_201847 | JGI IMG/M metagenome (GOLD analysis project Ga0307982, IMG submission 201847) | Saline water microbial communities from Organic Lake, Antarctica - #989 | ecosystem: Environmental > Aquatic > Non-marine Saline and Alkaline > Saline | place: Antarctica: Organic Lake... | reverse complement strand
GTAAAACAGATACAAGAGAAATTAAATCTAAGACCTAGAAAAAGGTTCAATTATGAAAATCCTATATTTGTAATGGATCAATTATTATTTAACCCAGAAGTTGCATTTATGACTTGAATCCGGCAAAGTATAGTGTTAAAGAAAAAGATTAATTCATAAAAATAACTACTTTTGAACTGTGAGATCATTAATTTCTAAAATAGGATCAATTGTTATAGCCCTTCTGGTGCTAGTCTCCACGATGTCATTTACCATCGATGCCCATTACTGTGGTAATATTTTAGTAGACAAAGCTATTTTATCTAAAGCACAAACCTGCGAAATGCACCAACATATGCCTTCAGAAAAGGAGTCTAGTTGTTGTGATAACGAGGTTGAAACTATTGAGGGGCAAGATATCCTCCAATTTTCTAAAGTTGAATTTGATTTGGATATTCCTATAGAATTTACTGTTTTCAGTTTAATTTATTTTTGCGATTTAGATGTTTATGAAAAGCAAATTGATGAATTTCAATTTTACAATCCCCCCCAATATTCGTTAGACCTTCAGTTGCTTAACCAGGTTTTCCTTATTTGATTATTAAAACTTACCGCATTTACTTTATCTGAATCAACTTCAGAATAAAAGTAAAAATATGTTGTACCTGTTTTAATATCAAATTCTTATGTTGAATACCATTATAAAGTTCTTTTTGAATCAACGGCTATTGTCGTTTATTCTACTTTCCATGATCGTCCTAGGAGGATTAATAGTCTCTCCCTTTCAATGGAATCTTTCTTTTTTACCGAAAAATCCTATTCCTGTAGATGCGATTCCCAACACGGGAGCAAATCAACAGATTGTCTTTACAAAATGGCCTGGGCGATCTCCACAAGATATTGAAGATCAAATTGGCTATCCGCTTACCACATACCTACTTGGTTTGCCAGGCGTAGAGACGGTGAGAAGCTCTTCTATGTTTGGATTTTCTAGTATCTATATCATCTTCGAAGAGGATACTGAATTCTATTGGTCTAGATCTAGAATTGTAGAAAAACTGAGTGCCGTTCCAAAAGATTTATTGCCTCCAGATGTGAAACCTACCTTAGGTCCAGACGCCACTGCTTTGGGCCAAGTGTATTGGTATACTATTGAGGGGCGTGATAAAAATAATGATCCAACAGGAGGGTGGAATTTACAAGAGCTAAGAAGTATTCAAGATTATTTTGTGAAATACAGCTTGAGTAGTGCCAAGGGAATTTCTGAAGTTGCTTCCATTGGCGGGTATGTGAAAGAGTACCAAATAAATGTGAATCCGGAGGCTTTACGATCTTACGGTATTTCACTCATGCAGGTTGCTAATGCTGTAAAGTCTAGCAATCAAGATGTGGGAGCCAAAACTCTAGAGATCAATCAGGTTGAATATATTATCCGAAGCCTAGGAGATCTCGAAAGCTTAAAAGATATTGAAAATACGATGGTGGATGAAGTGAATAATGTTCCTGTCTATATCAAAGATATTGCGAAAGTTAACCTTGGGCCAGCCCAGCGAAGAGGAATTCTGGACAAAGCTGGAGCTGAGGTTGTTGGAGGTGTGGTTGTTGCTCGAGATGGGTACAACCCCATGGAAGCCATTCAAAATATTAAAGATAAAATAGAAGAAGTCTCCCCTGGTTTGCCAACTAAAATCTTGAAAGACGGTACAGAAAGCAAACTCAAAATCATTCCCTTTTACGATCGTTCAGAATTAATCAAAGAAACCATTGGCACTTTAGAGGAAGCCATAAGTTTACAGTTGATTATCACCTTATTGGTAGTTATTATTATAATCTTCAATCTGAGGACGTCTTTAGTGATTTCATCTGTCTTACCCATATCGGTTTTGCTGGTTTTTATAGCGATGAAGATTTTTGATATACAGGCCAATATAGTCGCCCTTTCGGGAATTGCTATTGCCATAGGAACCATGATCGATCTTGCTATTATCTTAACCGAAAACGTGGTCAAAAAATTTGAAGACCATCCCAATCGCGATCTACTTAAAAATATCTTCGATGGTTCTTCGGAAGTGAGTTCTGCTATTTTAACTGCTGTGCTGACGACCATTGTAAGTTTTGTTCCTGTGTTTAGTTTAGAAGCCGCAGAAGGAAAACTCTTTATCCCTTTGGCTTACACTAAAACTTTTGCTCTTGCTTCGGCTTTTTTGGTGACTGTACTGATTTTACCGAGTTTGATGTATTTTATTTTTAAAATTAAATTGAACAGATCAAAACTGTCTTGGTCTTTAAACATCCTTCTTGTTTTATTGGGAGTCTGGGCTATTTTTTACTCGTTTTGGTTAGGGATTTTTATTAGTGTCTATGCCCTGAGTTTTTGGGTGTCCAAACATGCTCATCGCGATTTGAAAGCCCTCAAATACCTGCATTATTTTGTCATTATCCTAGGGTTTTTCATAGGCTTAGCTAAGCTTTGGTCTCCACTAGGTCCAGCAAACTCTGTAGTTAGTAATTTTCTTTTTGTAGGGGTTTTATTAGGAATCATTTTAGGCTTTTATCTCGTTTTACAAAAATACTATTTAGATATTTTGAATTTTTTTATGGCAAGAATGAAAGGCTTTCTAACCTTAGTAGCACTGTTTTTGCTGGTAGCTGTTTTAATGTGGCAAGGATTTACAAGTGTATTTGGATGGTCTCAACACCTTTCCAATTCCATAGGGTTTTCTGTTGAAAAAACCCAAGTTTGGAAAGGCTTAGAGACAACCTTTCCTGGCATTGGAAAAGAGTTTATGCCCAGTCTCGACGAAGGAAGTTTTATCCTGATGCCGACCAGCATGGCACACTCTGGAATTTCTTTTAACAAAGAAAAACTTCAACAAATGGATGTGTTGGTAAGTCAGATTCCAGAAGTGAAAACCGTTGTTGGTAAATTAGGCCGAGTCGAGTCTGCTATAGATCCTGCGCCAATTTCTATGTTCGAAAATCTCATCACCTATAAGTCAGAATTTGCCTTGGATGAGAATGGTAAACGCGTTGGTTATCGTGTGAATGAAAATGGACACTATCAAATTTCTGAAACACTTTATACATCCAAGTTTTCAGAATTAACCTCATTGTATTTTGATAACGAAACCTTCAGGTTTGTAGATGCAGATGGCGAAGTTTTGCCAGACAAGGTCAACGATGAGCTATTCTACGAGATCGATAATCATTTTCAACGTTACTTAATTCAAGATGAGGAGGGACGTTATTTCAGAAACTGGAGAAAGCACATTCAATCTAAAGATGATATTTGGGATGAAATTTCGAAAGTGACTAAAATCCCCGGAGTAACTTCTGCACCTCAACTTCAGCCTATAGAAACAAGGCAAATTATGTTACAAACGGGAATGCGGGCTCCAATGGGAATAAAGGTGTCTGGACCAGAATTGAAAACGATTGAAGCTTTCGGACTTCGACTAGAAGAGATCTTAAAACAGGTTGAAACCGTCAAAACCGAAGCCGTTTTCGCCGATAGAATTGTTGGTAAACCTTACTTGAATATCGTCTTAAAGCGTCAAAATCTAGCAAAATACGGGCTGAGTGTAGATGAGGTCCAAAACTTTATTTCCGTAGCTGTTGGAGGGATGCCACTTACAGAGCTGATTGATGGCAGAGAACGCTATGGGGTGAGGGTAAGATATCCGCGGGAATTGAGAAATTCACCAGAGACTCTCAAAACAATGTTGATTTCTACATCCAATGGGACTCAAATCCCGATTGGGGAGATTGTAGATATCGAGTATGCTAGAGGTCCTCAAAACATCAAAAGTGAAAATACGTTTTTAACGGGCTATGTGCTTTTTGATAAAGCTGAGGGAATTGCTGAAGTCACTGCAGTTGAGGACTCTAAAGCTCTTATCACTTCTGAAATAGAAAATGGAAACTTAATTGTCCCTTATGGAATCAGTTATCGCTTTGCAGGAAATTTTGAAAATCAAGTGCGATCAGAAAAACGCTTATCTATCATAATTCCACTAGTCTTGATTGTTATTTTTTTAATCCTGTATTTCCAGTTCAAATCAGTGAGTATAAGTGCCATGATATTTTCTTCCATAGCGCTAGCCTTCAGTGGAGGGTTTATTTTAATCTGGTGCTATGGGCAAGGCTGGTTTTTAAATTTCAGTGTTTTTGGAGAAAACTTAAGGGATGTTTTTCAGTTGAAGACTATTAACTTGAGCGTTGCCGTATGGGTAGGATTCATTGCTCTATTCGGTATTGCCACAGACGATGCCGTATTGATGGCTACGTATTTAAAACAGTCACTAAAAGATAATCCAACGAAAACAATTTCAGAATTGAAAACCGCTGTTATGCAAGGTGGGCAAAAGCGAATTCGTCCAGCTGTGATGACTTCCATTACGACCATAATCGCCCTGCTTCCTGTCTTGTCTTCTACTGGAAAAGGATCGGATATCATGATACCTATGGCGATTCCTGCTTTTGGTGGAATGTTGATGGCAAGTTTAACTTACTTTTTGTTGCCTATTTTATTCTACCTTTTTTATAAGAAAACGATGAACACCACTCAATCTTAAACTCATGAAATATATTTCACACCCCTTAAATCACAATTTCAAGAGCACTCATAGGATGACTATAGTGTTTTGTTTTATAAGTATTTTGATGTTCAGCTGGTCGTCTTTTAGCCAAAGTCTCGAAGATTTACAACACCTGGCTGCTGAAAACAATTTGGAATTGAAAGCACAATTCAAACGTTTTGAAGCACAACTTGAAGATATCACGCAAGCCAAATCTTGGCAAGATCCCAACTTGAGTTTTGGATATTTTATAAGTCCAATAGAAACCAGAGTTGGTCCTCAGATTGCAAGATTTTCGTTGACTCAAAAGTTGCCATGGTTCGGAACCTATAAAGCTAAAGGCAACATTGCTGCGTTTAGAGCTGAAGCTGAATTTGAAAAATTTCAAGATCAAAAATTGAAGTTATTTCTAAATGTTGCTCAGAAGTATTACGACCTTTTGGCTTTAAGATATATCACAGAACTTGAAACGAAACAACTTGATATCTTAGAAAATCTGAAAGTTATAGTAGAATCTAACTACAAAAATAATAAAGCCAGGTTGGTTGATATTTTGAGAGTAGATCTGGAAATGGATAAACAGTTGAGTACAATTCAAGTTTTAAAAGACCAAGGCCAAGTTTTTGTCACGCAACTCAATCAATTGATGGATAGGCAGTTGAACACTCCTGTCCAAATTCTAAACCCAAAGCAGATTCTGGAACAAAAAGAAAGGATTGAAATAGATTCTATGGTTAGAAATCACCCTAGACTAGAATCGATTCGCAAATTGAAAGCCTCCAATGAGGCAGAAAGCGAGTTGGCCAAAAAAGAAGCGATGCCACAGTTTGGTTTAGGATTGGATTATGCTATTATCCAAGACCGAAATGTTCAAAATGCAGAGGCTGGTCAAGATGCGATTATGCCTATGTTATCGGTGAGCTTACCTATTTTTGGGAAGAAGAATAAATCTAGAAAAAAGGCGGCTTCACTTCAAGGCGAATCTATTGAATTCCAATTGGAAAACGAAGAGTCGCGTTTGGAAACTGAAATTCAAGTTGCTCTATATAAGCAAGATGAACTTTTTAGTCTACTTAGCTTATACGATAAGCAGCTATTGAGCTTAAAAGATATCCTTCAACTTTCTGAAACCGCATTAGCCAATGCCAGCATGGGAATAGAAGAAGTGTTGCGCTTGCAAGAAGAGCGTTTACTCTATGAGAAACAACGGGCCAAAACTCTCGCTGATCTTCAAAAAACCGATGAAACTTTAATCTACTTAACTTCAAACTCAGACTTATGAGTTGCGATAGTTTTTTAGAAAATTGGGGTAATGCCTCCAACATTGCCTTGGGGTTTTTCTGGATGGCACTTTGGGCGTTTATTTTTGCTGGCCTCCACAAACTTGGTTATACAAATCGGCATTGTCCTCTCTATGTCTCTAGGCTGGCAATTTGTTGTGGGGGGAATTTTGCTTTTAGAAAAAGCTTTAAAATACCTCGCCTTTATAAGCTATATATGGCTGATAGGTGGAATTCTAGTCAAATACATATTTAATTATTAACGAACATATTTCAATAATGAACACTAAATTTAAAACGTACTTAATCGCCGGACTGGTTTTAGTTCTTGGTATTTTCATTGGAGCTAGCCTATTTTCTTCTGAAGAGAATACGGAGGATCATAATCATACCGCAGAAACAGAATCTTCGGTTTGGACTTGCTCTATGCACCCACAAATCCGTAATAGCGAACCAGGCGACTGCCCTATCTGTGGGATGGACTTGATTCCTGCTAACACCTTGGAGGAAACGTTAGATCCAGATGCTATCCGAATGACTAAGTCTGCAAGGGCTCTGGCTCAAATAGAAACAACGCTGGTTGGCGATGGGAAAAAGACCACTTCAAACTTAGAACTTTCTGGTCAACTAGACATTAATGAAAAAAGTAAAACGAGTTTAACCACAAATTTTGATGGTAGAATTGAGCAGCTAAACATAAATTTTGAAGGGGAACCCGTTCAAAACAACCAAGTAGTTGCTGAATTGTATTCTTCCACTATTCAAGTTTTGAAAGATGAATACGCTTTAGCGAAACGCACGGATAACGAAAGCATAATGCAAAGTGTGGTTCAAAAAATTGAGAATCTAGAACTGAGTTTACAAGACATTCAAAACAAGTCTAAGTCAGCAACAATATCTTTAAGAGCTCAACAAGCAGGGAATGTTACACAATTAATGGTAGCGCAGGGCGACCAAGTAAAAGCTGGACAAGCACTTATGGAAATTACAGATTTGTCCACGCTTTGGGCAATGTTTGATGTTTATGAGCAAGACCTAAACTTCATCAAAGTTGGTGATGAGATGAGCATGAATATAGGAGGAGCAACGGTGACTGGTAAAGTGGATTTTATTTCACCTATTTTCAATACAGAAGAGCGATCTGCCAAAGTAAGGGTTGTGGTCCAAAACCCTAATTTGAGATGGAAGCCTGGCGTTTTTGTCACAGGAGTAGTCAGTACTAACGTTACAAACTCAAAAAACGAAACTCCTCTATATGTTCCCAAATCTTCAGTGCTTTGGACAGGTAAGCGCTCTATAGTTTACAAGCAATTGGAAAACGAAAACGGTGTTTATTTCAAACTAACGACAGTTGAAATAGGACAAACCTCAGGAGACAATATTGAAATTTTATCAGGATTGCAAGCAGGCGATGAGGTGGTTACTCAAGGGGCTTTTAGTATTGATTCTGAGGCACAGCTTGCCGATAAGACTAGCATGATGGACCCAAAAACAGAAAAGCCACAGCCAAAGTCGTTTGTTGAAGAAGAGATAAACCTAAATCCGAAAGCGATTGCTCAGCTTCTATCTGATTATAGGCAGCTTAAAACTGCTTTATCTTCAGATAATTTTGAAGATGCCAAAATCAATTATAAAAAATTGGTGACTTCTTTTTCTAAGCTGAAGCTGAGAAAGCTTCAGAATGCAGATAAAATTCAATCCATAGACGAACTAAGAGAGGAGTTCCTAGCTCTTTCAGAAGATATCATTGCGATAGCAAAAACATCAAACCCAACGGATCAGTTGCTTTATGTACAACTTTGCCCTATGGCTAATAATAGTGAAGGAGGGTCTTGGCTAAGTTTTACCAAAGAGATTAAAAACCCCTATTATGGAGCCTCTATGTTGACCTGTGGAAGCACTATAGACTCTATACAATGATTAACTTTGTCTCATAATTTTAAGATAGCATAATGACACACACCTATAAAGTGACTGGTATGACCTGCCAATATTGTAAAGCAAGCGTAAAAGAAGGGCTAGAACATCTAGAACACGTTAAGTCCGCTTTTGTTAATCTAGAAGCTGAGGAAGCTGAAATTGACATGGAACAGCATATAGAAGTATCTACCCTTCAAGAAGCTATTTCAAAGAAGTATCAGATCTCCAAAAAATCTGATTTTAAAGACACTTCGGGTGCAAACCTTCAAGAACAGTCTAAGTTTCAACAACTTTTCCCCTTGTTTCTGATCTTTGGATATATCACAGTGGCTTCAGTACTATTGAATTTCTCTTCTTGGGAATTGGATTCGTTTATGTTTGATTTTATGGGCCTGTTTTACGTTGTTTTTAGTTTTTTCAAATTTTTGGATTATACAGGATTTCCTGCTTCTTTTCAGATGTACGATCCTTTGGCCAAAGTTCTGCCAGCCTATGGTTGGATATATCCGTTTTTAGAAACGGCCTTAGGCTTGATGTTCTTGTTAAGATTCGAGATTGATATAGCTTTAGTAACAACAATTATCATTTTAGGAATAACGACTGTAGGGGTTACCAAATCTCTGTTTTCTAAGAAAACTATTAAATGTGCGTGTTTGGGAACAGCACTTAACTTGCCAATGACAGAGGCCACCTTTATAGAAAACACCATTATGCTCGTAATGGCAGTATGGATGCTGGCGATTTAAAACGGTAGTTTCAATTGTTCTTCTTTCAATTTTGGGGTGACCTTTGGTGTTTTATCCGTGTTGAGGTTAGAAAGAGAAATACCCAGTAAGCGTATGGAGTCTTTAATAGGCTCTTGAAATAGTAAAGCCTTGGTTTCTTCCATGATCAAGGCTTTGGAGGAAATAAAGAACTTTAAGGTTTTACTTCGAGTTTGAATATTGAAATCGCTAGTTTTTAGTTTTAAAGTAATGGTCTTTCCTGCAACTCTACTTCCCTTTAATCGTCTTTCAACTTCTTCTGCTATATCTTCAAGCTTTTCTAGCATATAAATTTCAGAAGAAATATTTTTTGAAAATGTTCTTTCGGCTCCTAGAGATTTTCGGATTCGACTAGGTTTTACTTCACTTAAATGAATCCCGCGAACTACATTAAAATAATGTAAACCACTTTTTCCAAAGTGGTCTTGTAAGTACTCCAAAGTTTTAAGCTTTAAATCGACTCCTGTAAATATGCCTAAGCCATACATTTTTTCTTGAGTCACTTTTCCTACACCGTGAAATTTCCGAATGTCTAGCGTCTCTAGGAAATCGATGACATCTTCTGGCGGAATAGTTTTTTGGCCATTTGGTTTATTAATGTCGCTAGCGATTTTTGCGATAAATTTATTGATAGAAATGCCTGCCGAAGCATTAAGTCCAGTCCTATCTTTTATTTTCTCTCTTATTTCCTTTGCTAAAATAGTGGCGCTGGGATAGTCAAATTTATTGATGGTTACATCCAAATAAGCTTCATCGAGAGACAGGGGTTCCACCAAATCGGTATATTCAAAAAAGACTTTACGGATGATTTGTGAAATTTCTTTGTAGCGCTCAAACCGTGGTTTTACAAAAATAAGGTGGGGACATAATTTAGTCGCTAGCCGGCCACTCATCGCGCTTTTCACTCCAAACTTTCTAGCTTCGTAACTAGCGGCGGCTACAACACCGCGTTTGGAACTTCCCCCAACGGCGAGAGCTTTCCCAGATAAAGAGGGATCATCTAGCTGCTCTACAGAGGCATAAAAAGCATCCATGTCTACGTGTATAATCTTGCGAAGATGTTCCATAAAATCCATGGTCAAAAATACATAAAGCGGGGGAAAATGATTCTTAATAAATGGTCATAAATTTTTTTGACCTTAGAGTTTTCTTGGTAACTAAACTCTATAGATGTCAGGGCGCTGCCCCTTAAATTTTATGATTATCTATGCTATTGAGATTACAGGGCTAACGCCCCTTTTTTAATCTTAAACATTTATTATAGATTGTAAAATAGGTGAGCAACATCCCTCAACACTCCATAATTATCTATGCTTTAAGATAGCTGGCCTAACGCCCCTTTTTTAATTCTAATTGTTTTTCCATTGTTTGTAATATTAGGGGGTATCGTTCACACATCTCTATAGCATATAACAGAAAGAGTCTATAGAGGGGCGTTAGCCCTGAAATCTTTCAATGTAAATATTACAGAGATCACCGGCTAACGCCCCTTTTTTAATTCTGATTATTTTTCAGATTTTGTAAAATAGTGGGGGCATCGCCTCTCAACATTTTATGATCATTTATATTATGTAGATCAAAAGCTTAGCCCCTTTTTTAATTCTAATCATTTTTCTGTTGTTTATAAAAATAGGGGGCATCGCCCACAAATCTCAATAACATATAACAGAAAGAGCTTATAGAGGGGCTTTAGCTCTGAAATCTTTCCTCGTAAATATTATTGAATTTTCAGAACTAACGCCCCTTTTTTAATTCTAATTATTTATCAGAGATTGTAAAATAGTGAAGCAACATCCCTCAACACCATATAATCATTTATATTAAAGGAATCGCTGGCTCGCTAAACTTTATAGATATCAGGGCGCTGCCCCTTAAATTTTATGATTATCTATGCTATTGAGATTACAGGGCTAACGTCCCTTTTTTAATCTTAAACATTTATTATAGATTTTAAAATAGGGGAGCAACATCCCTCAACGCCCCATAATCATTTATGCTATAAAGATTGCAGGGCTAACGCCGCCTTTTCAATTCTAATTTTTTATCAGAGATTGTAAAATAGTGAAGCAACAACCCTCAACACCATATAATCATTTATATTATAGGAATTGCTGGCTCGCTAAACTCTATAGATGTCAGGGCTCTGCCCCTTAAATTTTATGATTATCTATGCTATTGAGATTACAGGGCTAACGCCCCTTTTTTAATTCTAATTATTTCTGTTGTTTATAAAAATAGGGGGCATCGTCCACAAATCTCAATAACATATAACAGAAAGAGCTTATAGAGGGGCTTTAGCTCTGAAATCTTTCCTCGTAAATATTATTGAATTTTCAGAACTAACGCCCCTTTTTTAATTCTAATCGTCTTCAGAGGTTGTGATATAGGGGAGCAACATCCCTCAACACCAGATAATCATTTATATTAAAGGAATCGCTGGCTCGCTAAACTTTATAGATATCAGGGCGCTGCCCCTTAAATTTTATGATTATCTATGCTATTGAGATTACAGGGCTAACGTCCCTTTTTTAATCTTAAACATTTATTATAGATTTTAAAATAGGGGAGCAACATCCCTCAACGCCCCATAATCATTTATGCTATAAAGATTGCAGGGCTAATGCCCCTTTTTTAATTCTAATCGTCTTCAGAGGTTGTGATATAGGGGAGCAACATCCCTCAACACCAGATAATCATTTATATTAAAGGAATTACTGGCTCGCTAAACTCTATAGATGTCAGGGCTCTGCCCCTTAAATTTTATGATTATCTATGCTATTGAGATTACAGGGCTAACGCCCCTTTTTTAATTCTAATCGTCTTCAGAGGTTGTAAAATAGTGAAGCAACAACCCTCAACACCATATAATCATTTATATTAAAGGAATTGCTGGCTCGCTAAACTCTATAGATGTCAGGGCTCTACCCCTTAAATTTTATGATTATCTATGCTATTGAGATTACAGGGCTAACGCCCCTTTTTTAATCTTAAACATTTATTATAGATTGTAAAATAGGGGAGCGACATCCCTTAACACTCCATAATTATCTATGCTTTAAGATTGCTGGCCTAACGCCTTTTTTAATTCTGATTATTTTTTCCATAGTTTATAACAATAGGGGGCATCGCCCACACATCTCAATAACATATAACAGAAAGAGCTTATAGAGGGGCTTTAGCTCTGACATCTGTCCTCGTAAATATTATTGAATTTTCAGAACTAACGCCCCTTTTTTAATTCTAATTATTTATCAGAGATTGTAAAATAGGGGAGCAACATCCCTCAACATTTTACAATTATTTATATTAAGGAGACCGTAGGCTAAACGCCTTTTTTAATTTTAATTATTTTTTCTATTGTTTATAATATCGGGGGCAGCGCCCACACATCTCAATAACATATAACAGAAAGAGTCTGTAGAGGGGCTTTAGCTCTGACATCTGCCAATCTAAATTAAAACAGTCATAATAAAGACTAACTATAGTTTTGCCGACAAAATGAATAGATTTTAAATAAACCTGCATAGTAGCTAATTGTCAAGCTGAATTAAATTCCTTTAGGAATGGCATCAATGAGATGTTTGGTGTAGTCCTTTTGAGGGTTAGCATAGACCATATCTGCGTCGCCTTGCTCCACAATTTTGCCTTGGTGCATGACCAAAAGTTGATCTGCCATGTACTTGACCACCGCCAAATCATGAGAAATGAAAATATAGGTAAACTCAAAATCGGTTTTCAATTCATTGAGAAGGTTTAATACCTGCGCTTGGACAGAAATGTCTAAAGCCGAGACCGACTCATCGCAAATGATCAATTTAGGCTGCACAGCAATGGTTCTAGCAATTCCAATCCTTTGTCGCTGCCCCCCGCTAAATTCATGCGGATACCTGTTAAAGTGAGCTTCAGACAAGCCTACACGTTCCAGAAGTTCAATTGTTTTTTGTTTTCTAGATGTAGCATTATCATATAATCCGTGGACCTTCATAGGTTCCATAATGGCTTTGCCAACCGAAAGCCTTGGATTTAAGCTAGAAAATGGATCTTGAAAAATAAGTTGGATATCTTTTCTCAGTTGCCTTAAGGCTTTCCCTTTTAGGTGAGTAATAGGTTGACCTTGGTATAAAATTTCACCTTCGGTAGGATCATCTAGCCTAAGAATAGCATTGCCTAAAGTGGATTTTCCACATCCAGATTCACCAACAAGCCCAAGGGTTTCCCCCTGATAAATTTTAAAACTCACCCTATCGACAGCCTGTATTTTTTCGGTTTTTGAAAACCAACCTGAGTTGGAAAAAAAGGTCTTACTTACATTCTTAACTTCTAGTAAGGGTGGTTTCGAATAGATCCTTTCATGCCTTTTTTGTCTCTCTTCTGAAGTTTCTATTTTAGAATTTGGGATATCCTGCATAAAGTCCTTAACTGTTGGTAAAGACTTAAGCCGTTGACTGGTAGAGGGTTTTGAGGCTAAAAGAGCCTTGGTATATAGATGCTGTGGATTTTTGAAAATAGAAACTACATCGTTCTGTTCTACGATTTCTCCTTGATACATGACTGCAACCCGATCTGCTAGTTCTGAAACTAAAGCCAAATCATGAGAAATAAAGAGAATACCCATTTGAGTTTCCTGCTGGAGAGATTTCAACAAGGTTAAAATCTCTTTTTGGACAGTAACATCTAGAGCAGTAGTAGGTTCGTCTGCGATTAAGAGTTTTGGTTTGCAGGCAATGGCCATCGCAATCATCACTCTTTGCTTTTGACCTCCACTTATTTGGTGAGCATAGCTTTCAAAAATGTCATGAGTTCGGGGTAGTTTTACTTTTTCAAAGAGGCTTAAGACCTCTTGTTTTGCTTTGGATTTAGACAACTTTTTATGCCGAATTAAAACTTCTGAAACTTGTTTCCCACACGTCATAGAAGGATTTAAAGAACTCATAGGTTCTTGGAAAATCATTGAAATATCGTTCCCTCGAATGCTCTGGAATTGCTGCTCGGTACATTTTGTGAGATCTCGATCTTGAAATAGAATCTCTCCCTCAACCTGAGCTTTGGGTCCTAATAAACCTAAAATAGACAAGGTAGAAACTGATTTTCCGGAGCCAGACTCGCCTACAATACCTAAAATCTCATTGGGTAGTAACTGAAATTCGATGTTTTTGATCACTCTTTCGTCACCAAAACTGACTTGAAGGTTTTTTACATTTAGCATTACACAGAAATCAGTTCATGATCTTCCAAGAGCTCTTCCTGGCGAAGCTTCAAAATTAATTGTGCTACGGCAATAACGTCTTTTTCGCAATAGGTGACAATCCTATCCAAGTCTTTTTCTTTATAAAACACATCTCTAACTTGGCTGCCATCAATATCATCTTTTGGAGAAGGAATATTGAAAAGTTCGGTGAGTAATTTTAAGGAGGTGTAGTGTTTATAGTCTCCAAATTTCCATAATTCTAAAGTATCTAAATGAGTAATTTCCCAAGGCTTTTTACCAAAAAGCTGAAGTTGACTTGGTAAAGCAATCCCCCGGATAAGCATTCTTCTAGCGATGTACGGAAAATCAAATTCCTTAGCATTATGCCCACACATAAGGTGGTGAGGAAGGCTGAAATAGTTTTCAATAAGTAGTTTGAAACGCTTTAATAAATCGGTCTCTTCACCATAAAAACTCGTGGTTCTAAATTTACGCTCATGACCCTTAAAATTAAAATAGCCAACAGAAATACAGACGATTTTACCAAACTCAGCCCAGATGCCAGCTCGCTCGTAATACTCTTTGGGAGAATGGTCCTCCTTTCTTTGGTATTCCGTTTTGTCTGCAAAAAGCTTCTGCTTAGTTGGAGATAAGTCTTCAAAATCTGCATGTTCTGGAACCGTTTCAATATCCAAAAACAAAATATGTTCTAAGCTGAGTTTGTCTAACATAGTAAGGATTTGTTTTTTTTTGAACTAATTTACTGAAATTTAAATAGATTCACTTTAAGGATAAAATTAAGTTGAAAAGACTTCTAAAGACATTGTAATTAACTTAAAGTCAAAGTTATGTAATTCAAAAAATAATCTTACTTTTGCACTTTATTATTAATAACAGGAGTCGAGAACTCCAAAATTTAATTTATTATGCCAGTTAAAATAAGATTACAAAGACACGGTAAAAAAGGGAAACCTTTTTTCTGGATCGTTGCTGCAGATGCTCGTGCTAAAAGAGATGGTAAATACCTTGAGAAATTAGGGATTTACAATCCTGTCACTCAACCTGCAACTATTGAGCTTGATGTAGATTCATCTGTAAAATGGTTACGAAATGGTGCACAACCAACGGATACCGCAAAACGTATTTTATCTTACAAAGGCGCTATGATGAAAAAACACCTTTTAGCAGGTGTTGACAAAGGAGCGTTAACAGAGGAAGAAGCAGACAAGAAATTCGAAGCTTGGATGTCTGAGAAAGGAGATAAAATTTCTACTGCTGAAGAAAAAGCAGCAAAAATCAAAGAAGTAGAAAGAGAAAAAGCACTGGAAGCAGAAAGAGAAGTAAATGCTAAGCGTGAAGCCGAAGCAAAAGCTGCTCAAGACGAGGAAGAAGCTAAAGTAAAAGAAGAAGCTGAGGCTAAGGCTGCAGCAGAATCTGAAAAAGAATCTAAAGAAGAAGCTCCTGCTGAAGAAGAGTCTTCTGAAGACACTAAAAAAGCTTAACATTTTCTACGATGACTAAAGATGAATGTTTTTATTTAGGTCAAATCGTAAGTAAATTTAGCTTTAAAGGGGAGTTGCAAATCAAGTTAGATACCGATGAACCAGAACTCTATGAACATTTGGAATCAATTTTTGTGGATTACCGCAATAAATTGATTCCTTTTTTTGTGGAAAAATCCAACCTCCAAAAGAGTAATTTATTACGCGTAAAACTAGAGGAAGTTAACGAAGAAGCAGATGCGGACGACTTGCTAAAAAGAGAAGTTTACCTACCGTTATCTAAGTTACCCAAACTTAGCGGTAATAAATTTTACTATCACGAAGTTATCGGTTATAAAGCGGTAGATGTTACTCATGGCGAGATTGGAACTATCCAGTTTGTCAATGACCAAACCATGCAAACCCTTTTCTTTATTGCCTTTAATGATAAAGAAATAATTATTCCTGTGAATGACAGATTTATTCAAAAGGTGGACAAAGATGAACATATCATTTACTTTCAAACCCCAGAGGGTTTAATAGATATGTATTTAGAAGATTAGTCTTTAATCTAAACTTTTTCGTTTAGCATCCAATTTTAAGAATACCAGTACCAAGATCAAAAACCCCCATAATCCAGACCCTCCATAGCTAAAAAATGGGAGTGGGATGCCAACCGTCGGAAATAAACCTATTACCATAGCAATGTTTACAAAGAAGTGAACAAAAACAACGGATAATACAGAATAGCCATATACTCTGCTAAATTGACTTTTTTGACGTTCTGCTAAATGAAATAGCCTAAGAATGAGTATAGTAAATAATATCACCACAGCACTTGTTCCCAAAAATCCCCACTCTTCACCTACCGTGCTGAAAATGTAATCTGTATGTTGCTCTGGTACAAAACGACCTTGAGTTTGTGATCCTTTTAGCCAGCCTTTCCCAAGCCAGCCTCCACTACCTATGGCAACTTCGCTTTGGTAAAGATTAAAAGCTGAGCCTCTAATATCATTAGTCTCTCCTAAGATCACATCGAACCTCTCTTTTTGATGGGGAAGCAATACAGAATTCAATATAAAATTGACAGAATATGAAAACCCTAAACTAAAAATAAGCGTCAAGGCATAAATCCAAAACCTTGGTTTTCGTTTTCTATTGAATAGATAAATAATAATAAGTACTGCTACAAAAAAGGGGGCAAAAATTCCAAATCCAAACTTGAGAGTAATCACAAAAATAGCTACAGATAGAAATCCCACGCTCAAGTAAGCTTGTGGAAGTCCTTCTCTATACAAAGGGATGACAAATGCTAAATAAATAAGGGCACTACCAGCATCTGGTTGAAGCATGATAAGCGCTAGTGGGATTCCAATAATGGCGAAAGCCTTAAGTTGTGAAACAAACGTTGAAAGGTCGTTATTGATTTCACTGATGTATTTTGCCAAGGCAAGCGCCACTGCCGTTTTCACAAACTCGGCAGGTTGTATACTAAATGAACCAAAGGAGTACCAAGCCGTTTGGCCAGCAATAGTCTTACCGAAAATGAAGAGTCCTATAAGAGATAATATGGCTGCAATGTAAATAATGCTTGCAAACCTTTCGAAAAACTTGCTTTCTAGTGCTAGAACAACTACAGCTATAACCACCCCCAAAATAATCCATAGTAGCTGCTTTCCATAAATTTTAGAAATATCAAAAATGCTTTCATCTGGATTAACAAATGTAGTAGAGTATATATTTACCCACCCAAAACTCATTAATATAATTACAATTAAAATGGTGAGCCAGTCAATTTGCAATAGAGTTTTAGGCATACTTACTGGTTAATTTTAAAAGGTTCACCAGAATAAGGTTTAGCGTATTCGTCTTCCAAAGTATGGTTGAGAATCCAGTTCTCAAGGTCTTTTCGTTCAATATTATCTTTCAGATATTTCTCTATCATCAAAGTAGAAATTCTACCAGCATACCTAGATCCCCAATACCCATTTTCTACGAAAACGGCCAAGGCTATCTTGGGGTTATCTTTTGGAGCAAAGGCAATAAAAATAGAGTGGTCTGTCAATTGCATTCTTTCTCCATCGATTTTTACGTAATTCTCTGATGTTCCTGTTTTGCCACAAACTTCTATGCCGGGGACTCTAAGAAATGTAGCTGTCCCGTAATTAAAAACATCATGCATCCCTTGAATAATCGGCTCAAAATGCTCTTTATCTATGGTAGTTACTTGTTTTGTAGTATACTTCTCATTGTCTACTGGCTTGTCGTCTATTGATTTTATAATATGGGGTCTATAGAACCAACCTTTATTAGCGATAGCTGCTGTTGCATTAGCAAGTTGAATAGGAGTAGTAAGCACTTCCCCCTGACCAATGGCGTTGGACAAAGTAGCGCTGGCGTACCAATTATAAGTAGGATAGCTATAAACTTTGTTATAATAATCGGAGTCTGGTAGTAATCCTGCTCTCCCTACGGGTAAATCATAACCTAAATAATCGCCAAGACCAAAACTAGCCATATGCCCTCGCCAGACGTCGATCCCTTTTTGAGGAGTATCATATTTTTCAATAGTCCTTCTATAGATTTGTGCAAAATAGGCATTACAAGAATGTGCAATTCCAGTAACCATTTGTACTGGACTCGGGTGATGGTGACAGCCCATTCTTCTACCTCTTGCATAAGTGTATCCACCGTTGCACCTAAAACTTTCTTCTAGCCCAACGACCTCTTCCTGTAAGGCTACGAGTCCTGTTAAGGCTTTAAATGGAGAGCCTGGCGCATAAATAGCCTGTAAGGCTCTGTTATACAATGGTTTATGTATAGTGTCGTAATAAAGTTCCGTGAAATTTTTTGACCGCTTTCTTCCTACTAAAATATCGGGATCATAAGAAGGTGCTGTAATTAAACTTAAAATTTCTCCACTACTTGGCTCTATGGCTACAATACCTCCTCGTTTGCCTTTCATCAGTTTTTCTCCATAGGCTTGCAGTTCAGCATCTATAGTAAGGTGGAGATCGCTTCCTTTTTTAGGTAAAGTGTCAAACTTACCTTCCTTAAAGGGTTTGATGTTTTTATTGTGAATATCTCTTAGATAATGTTTAACGCCACGTTCACCTCTTAAAGCCTCTTCATACTGTTCTTCAACTCCCTGTTTTCCCTTTAGATCTCCCGATTGATAATAGGAATTTTGTGAAATCTCTCTATCTCCAACCTCAGCGATATATCCTAAAATATTAGCACTATGGTTAATAGTATAATCTCTTAATGACCTTTTCTGAATGTAAAACCCTTGGTATTTATGCATGCGTTCTTGAAGAACAGCATATTCTTTTTTGGTAAGCTGAGGAGTAATTACAGAAGACAATCTCGGGGAGTATCGCCATGCTTTTTCCAGCTGAATTTTGAGTCGCTCTGGAGTCAATTTTAATAAACTGGCAAGCTCTAAAGTGTCAAAGTCCTCTACCTCCTGAGGTACAGCCATAACATCGTAAGCAGGTTGGTTGCCTACCATCAGTTTTCCATTTCGGTCATAGATATATCCTCTTTGAGGATAATCGTATACTTTACGTACAGAAATATTGGTCGAAACCTCGTCAAAACTCTCGTCTAAAACTTGCAAGTAAAATAAACGGATTAAAAAAAGGAATGCGGCAAAACTAACTAATATAATGGGGAGTAACTTTCTCATTTACTGTTCTTTCGGATTAAATTTAAGGTGATTATTATTAATAGTATGCTGAAAATAGAAGAATAAACAGTTTTCTCTATAAAATACAATAAATGATCGACACTAAAAATTTCTAAGCTGAAAAGTACAGTATGATGGACCAAAACCATAAGGCTTACATAAATGAATCTTTCTTTAAAGGGGGCGTCATAAAATTTAAGGGTTTGGTAATCGTAACTCAATCCAAAGGCATTTCTCAAAAATAAAGGCCTTAAGTAAGCAATTGCAAGTGTTGCAGCTGCATGAATTCCCCCGCTATCTTCAAAAATATCCATACTAATCCCTAAAATAAATGCAAGAATAAGCTTTTGTACAGATTTGATACCGAAGGGAAGTAAGATGATGAGTAATGGGTAGATAATGGGATTGATGTAACCAAATACATTAAACTGATTCAAGATTAAAACTTGAATTAATATAAGAAGGACAAACCTGATACTATTTATAAAATAGGTTTTCATCTATCGTAAATCTAAATTTAGTAATTCTAAGGCTTCTGATTTTCGACTGTTTTCTATAATATAGATATGCTTTAAATTAGTCATATCATTAAAAAGTTTGACATCAATAGAATAGTATCCTATGTTTTCGTCCAATTGAAAATTACTTATGATACCGATAGGAACATTTTCAGGGAAAACCAAAGAACGCCCTCCTGTGGTAATGGTATCTCCTAGCTTTACAGGTGCAGACCTTGGGACATCAATAAGGCTTAAAATATTTGGATCTTTTCCATCCCAAGTTAGTGTCCCAAAATGATAGGTTTTTTTAAGCTTAGCATTAATAGAGGTATTGGTATTCAGAATAGAAATAACCCTTGAGTATTTTGGACTTACGTCTTGGATGATTCCTACGATACCTTGACTGGAAATAACACCTAAGTCTTTAGATATACTATCCTTGGTACCCCCTTCAATCAACAAAAAGTTATCGATTTTATCGTAATGGTTAGAGATCACTGTAGATCTGGTTATCTTATATAAACTATCCTCTATAAATTCAAGTTTAATAGGTAAACTATCCTTTGCTGAAGGGATATTCAATAATTTTCGTCTCAAGTTTTCATTCTCCTTTTGAAGAACTTCGTTTTGAGTTTTCAAATCAAAATATTGATGAACATTTTCTGAAGAGCTCAAGACTGTTCCTGATATAAAATTGGCCGATGAAACCAGCTTGCTGTTATGGTAGGTATGGGATTTAAACGTCAGCCCTAGAGCTATCGTCATAAGAATGATAAACACCAAACCCGTCTTATTTTTAATAAGAAAAATAATGATTTGCTGCATAACACGTGTCTATTTTAGAAGTACAGCCTTGTAGCGTTCTAAATCTTTTAAAGTGATACCTGTTCCTCTCACGATAGCTCTTAGGGGGTCTTCTGCTATGTAAACAGGTAAGTCTGTTTTTTGAGATAGGCGTTTATCCAAGCCTCTCAACATAGACCCTCCACCAGCGAGGTATATACCAGTATTATATATATCTGCAGCTAATTCTGGAGGAGTTTGAGATAAGGTTTCCATCACAGCATCTTCTATTCTAAGTATAGATTTATCTAAGGCTTTTGCAATTTCTCTAAAAGAAATTTCCACTTGTTTTGGTTTACCGGTCAGCAAGTCCCGGCCTTGGACACTCATATCTTCAGGTGCAGTTTCGAGATCTTCGGTAGCAGAACCAATTTGTATCTTGATCTTTTCAGCAGTACGTTCTCCAACAAACAAGTTATGCTGTGTTCTCATGAAGTAAATGATATCATTAGTAAACACATCACCAGCAATTTTTACAGATTTATCACAAACAATACCGCCAAGTGCAATAACTGCTATCTCGGTAGTACCTCCACCTATATCAACAATCATATTTCCTTTGGGCTGCATAATGTCTACACCTATACCAATAGCTGCTGCCATGGGTTCATGAATAAGATAAACTTCTTTGCCGTTTACTCGTTCTGCAGAATCTTTAACCGCTCTCATCTCTACCTCTGTAATTCCACTAGGAATACAAATGACCATGCGTAGGGAAGGTGTGAATAAGCGTTTTTTGAGTGCAGGAATTTCTTTTATGAACATACTAATCATTTGCTCACTTGCATTAAAATCTGCAATAACCCCATCTTTAAGAGGACGAATGGTTTTGATGTTTTCGTGAGTTTTTCCCTGCATCATTGCGGCCTCTTTCCCAACTGCTATAATCTTTCCAGTAATTCGATTTATAGCTACGATTGAAGGGCTGTCGACAACGACTTTATCATTGTGAATTATTAATGTGTTGGCAGTACCTAAGTCGATAGCGATATCTTCAGTTAGAAAGTCAAAAAATCCCATGTTATAATAAAGTTAGAAGAGGATAAAGTTAGTAAATTAATGCTTAAAGTGACGCGTCCCGGTCATTACCATAGAAATATTATTTTCGTCACAATAAGTGATGCTCAGCTTGTCTTTGATAGATCCGCCAGGTTGGATTACAGACGTAATACCAGCCTTACCTGCAATCTCTACACAATCTGGAAATGGAAAGAAAGCATCACTAGCCATAACAGAATTTTTTAAGTCAAACTTAAAATTTAAAGCCTTTTCAATAGCGTGGTTAAGCGCATCTACTCGAGAAGTTTGGCCAGTCCCACTTGCTAGCAATTGCTTGTCTTTTGCTAATACAATGGTGTTGGATTTGGTATGCTTACAAATTTTTGAAGCAAACAAAAGATCGTCAACTTGAGAGTCTGTTGGGGATGTTTTTGTAACTGTTTTTATTTCTTCTTTGTTATCTGTTTTGAGATTCCTGTCTTGAACTAGAACACCATTAAGACAAGTTCTTACAATCTTATCTTCAAATTGAAATACTTTTTGGACGAGTATAATTCTGTTTTTCTTTTTGGTAAGTATTTCCAAAGCCTCATCACTATAACTAGGAGCAATGACAACTTCACAAAATAGGTTGTTAATTTCTTCTGAAGTTGCTTTATCAATTTCTGTATTTGAAATCAAAATTCCTCCAAAAGCAGAGACTGGATCTCCTGCTAATGCGTCTACATAAGCTTTAAGAATGCTATCGCGTTGAGCAAGGCCGCAAGCATTATTGTGCTTTAAAATGGCGAAGGTTGGAGCATCATTAGTAAACTCTGCCATCAAAGTGACCGCAGCGTCTACATCTAACAAGTTGTTATAAGATAATTCCCTGCCGTGTAGCTTATTAAATGCCTCATCAAAATCGCCAAAGAAAAATCCTTGTTGGTGAGGGTTTTCTCCATATCGTAATTCTACTCCTTTCTCAAAACTTTGTTTATGAGAAGGAAGTTGTTCTGTAGTGTTGAAGTAATTAAAAATGGCGGTATCATAATGAGAAGAAATCTGGAAGGCTTTTGCAGCAAAATTCTTTCGCTCTTTAAGGCTTACTTTTCCATTCGAGTTTTTAAGAACTCCCAGAAGACCTTCGTAATCCGATCTTGAAGAGACACAAAGCACATCTTTAAAATTTTTGGCAGCAGCTCTTATTAAAGAAATGCCTCCTATATCAATTTTTTCAATACTATCTTGTTCATTAGCGCCAGAAGCTACGGCATCCTCAAAAGGATATAAATCAACAATGACCAAGTCAATTTGTGGAATATCGTAAGATTTTAATTCCTCCTGGTCTTGCGCATTATCACTTCGATTTAAGATCCCTCCAAAAACTTTTGGGTGTAGGGTTTTAACTCGACCTCCTAAAATAGAAGGGTAGGACGTGATATCTTCTACGGGAGTAACCTCTATGCCTAAGTCTCTGATGAATTTTTCTGTCCCTCCAGTAGAGTAAATTTGAACTCCTAGATCATTTAAGGTTCGCACAATGGGCTCTAAGCCTTCTTTGTGAAACACTGAGATTAAAGCGGATTTTATTTCTTTTTCTTGGGCCATTTAAGATACGTTTTTTAATGTTGCAAAAGTAGAACATTGCCAATGAATATCTAAACGATGAACACCAAATAATCAGGAAATATAAAGCCCAGCTTTTGCCGGGCCTTATAATCTAATACTTCGGACACTAAGATTTTAAACAATCATCCCCGCAGCCACAGTTTCCTTAGTAGACTCATCTACTAATATAATACTTCCTGTGCTTCGGTTATCTCTATAACTATCAATCATCAATCGGTGTGAGGTCTTAAGTTTTACTCTAGCAATATCATTCATTGTTAAATCCTTATCCTCTTCATTTCGTTTGAATGTGTTGACATCCACTTTGTAAACTACCTCTTTAATGACAGCTTTTTGTTCGTTGGAGGTATGCATTATAGTGTATTTGGTTCTAGATTTTAAAGGAGCGTTATTTAGCCAGCATAACATCACATCAAATTCTTGTGAAAGTTCTGGTTGATTGTTCTTTTTTACAATCATATCTCCTCTACTTATATCAACATCATCCTCCAAGGTCATTGCTACAGACATAGGAGCAAAAGCTTCTTCAACTTCAGTTTCTCCTACGTTTATGGTTTTAATTTTAGACGTAAAACCGGAAGGCAATATAGCTACTTCTTCGTTTACTCTATAAATCCCACTAGCTATTCTTCCTGCATACCCTCTGTAATCTTCGAAGCCTTTGCGTTGTGGTCTAAGAACGGTTTGCACTGGAAATCTAGCATCAATTTTGTTGATATCACTACTAATGTGAAGGGTTTCTAGCTCGTGCAACATTGGCGAACCTTGAAACCAAGCCATATTTTCTGAGCGGTTGACCACATTATCACCATCTAAGGCACTTATGGGTATATAACGGACGTCTTTGATAAGTAGTTTTGAAGAAAACTCTTCAAATTGCTCCACAATGGAGTTGAAGGTCTCTTCAGAATAAGATACCAAGTCCATTTTATTCACACACACTATAATGTGAGGAATATTTAATAAAGAGGCTATGAAGGTGTGCCTTTTGGTTTGCTCAATGACCCCGTGTCTTGCATCAATAAGAACAACTGCAGCATTGGCTGTAGATGCGCCAGTCACCATGTTTCTAGTGTACTGGATGTGACCGGGTGTATCTGCGATAATAAATTTACGCTTTGGTGTTGTAAAATACCTATAAGCAACATCAATAGTAATTCCCTGTTCCCGTTCGTCTTTAAGTCCGTCTGTGAACATAGCAAGATCTACGCCCTCTATTCCTTTTTGCTTACTGGAATTTTTTACAGCGGCTAGTTGGTCTTCAAAAATGGATTTGGAATCGTAAAGCAATCTTCCAATAAGTGTGCTTTTACCATCATCTACGCTTCCAGCAGTGGTAAATCTTAGCAATTGGTTTTTATCTATTTTCATGATATGCATCAGTTTTTATAATCAGAATTTTAAGTGTGTTAGAGAAATTATAGTCTAGAAATAGCCATCTTTTTTTCGATCTTCCATTGCGGTTTCAGATCGTTTATCATCACTTCTATTTCCTCTTTCTGTTTCTCTCATCGTCGAAACCTCTTCAACGATTTTTTCCATAGTGTCTGCTTCAGACTCAATTCCTCCTGTAATGGTAATGTCTCCTAAGGTTCTAAATCTTATTTTTTTAGAGACGATTTCCTCATTAGGCTCTAGTGTTAAAAATTCAGAATTCGGAATCCAAGACCCATTTCTTTTCACCACTTCCCTCTGGTGAGCTAAATATAAAGAAGGGATTTCTATTTTTTCTTTGGTGAGATAGTTCCAAACATCCATTTCTGTCCAGTTACTTATAGGAAAGGCTCTGAAGTGTTCTCCTTCAAAATATTTTCCATTGAGTAAATTCCACAATTCAGGACGTTGATTTTTAGGATCCCACTGCCCAAACTCATCTCTGTGTGAGAAAAAACGCTCTTTTGCTCTTGCTTTCTCTTCATCTCTTCGACCACCACCAATAGCGCAATCTATTTTATGCTCTTCTAGATTATCCAACAGAGTTGTGATTTGCAAAGCATTTCTAGTCGCATTTTTACCTTTTTCTTCGGTAACACGGCCTTTATCTATGGATTCTTGGACAGAACCTACAATAAGATTGACGCCTAGTTTTTTTGCAAGATCATCTCTAAATTGAATAGCTTCTGGGAAATTATGCCCTGTGTCTACATGCATTAGAGCAAAAGGAATCTTTGCAGGATGGAAGGCTTTTTTGGCCAAATGCGTTATAAGAATGGAATCCTTCCCTCCGGAAAATAAAATAACCGGATTTTGAAATTGGCCCCAAACCTCTCTTAAAATAAAGATGGCTTCTGATTCCAACTCTTCTAAATAATTTAAATAATAGGTGCTCATAGTTTTATATTCTTCGTGTTTCTTCTAAATAATCTATAATTTGCTTCACGCTCATTTCTACACTAATCTCTTCTGTAGAAATCTGAAGATGTGGGTTTTTAGGAGCTTCGTAGGGTGCGTCTATGCCCGTGAAGTTTTTTATTTCTCCAGCTCTTGCTTTTTTGTATAAACCTTTCACGTCTCTATTCTCACATTCTTCTAAGGAGGTGTCAACATATATTTCTATAAGATCTTCCCTACCTACAATTTCTTTAACTTGGTCTCTGTCTGAAATCAATGGAGACACGAATGCAGCGATTGTCACCACTCCAGAGTCAACGAAGAGCTTTGCAACTTCAGCGATTCGCCTTAAATTTTCGTAGCGATCCTCTTTAGTAAACCCAAGCCCTTTATTAATTCCACTTCTTATATTATCCCCATCTAAAGCATAGGTGTGGATCCCTTTATAAAATAATTCTTCTTCAACTTTATTAGCGATAGTCGATTTTCCAGAACCCGAAAGCCCGGTAAACCAAAGCACAAAAGAGTCGTGGCCATTGACTTTATTTCTATGTGATCTAGTTATATCGTAGTCATGTATAACAATGTTTTTACTCATAATGTTGTTTTGACATGAAAATAACCGTTCAAAAGATTTTCTCTATTGTAAAGCATTTCTTCATTTGTATCTAAGCTTATAACTCGAAGGCCAACAGCTTTACAAATAGCTTGTCCCGCAGCGGTATCCCATTCCATTGTTGGTGCGTATCGAGGATATACGTCTGCCTCTCCTTCTGCGACTAGGCAAAACTTAAGAGAACTTCCTTTAGAAACAATCTCTACTGGTTTGTGATGTGTGTCTTTCAGTTTCTCTACATAGTCCAATGTGTCTTGATTCATGTGAGATCGGCTTCCAACCACTCTAATGGGGTTAGAACTCTGGCTAGGCTTCAAAGGGTTTGCTTTTTTCAGTAAAGTATCCACATTAAACTCTCCTTGCGGAACCTCTACTTTATAGGAGGTTTGAGTTTCAACATCTCCTACATATAGAATGCGCTGCGCAGGAACATAAATAACTCCAAAAATTGATTTTTGTTCATCAATCAGAGCAATATTGACAGTAAATTCACCATTCTTTTTTACAAATTCCTTAGTCCCATCCAGTGGATCCACAATCCAACAGGTTTTCCAGGACTTCCGTTCACTATAGTCTATAGCTTTGTTTTCTTCACTAATAATTGGGATAGAAGTCGTCTCCAAATAAGACATAATTACTTTATTGGCCTCTTGATCTGCTAAAGTTAGCGGAGAATTATCTTCTTTATATTCTACTGCAAAATCTTGTTTGTAGATGTTCATAATAGCTTCGCCTGCTTTTATAGAAGCTTCAATTGCTTTTAATTTATTTATATGCATAAAAATAATTATTTTAACTTAGAGCTTGGTATTCAGTTGGTTATGTTAGTTACTAAAACATGAATTTCAAACACTTATCTTTAGTTTTTATAATGATAGACAAAAGTATATAATTTCTACCAATCTAGTAGACTATTCAAATTTGAAAACAGAATTTTTTTCTGTTAAATTTTTTTCTGAAGTAAAATTGTAATTATTAACTCTTTCTTTCGACAGTTAAACTTGAAACTCTGATTCTTACATTTACGTAAATAAATAAAAAGTTATGAAAACCCTTAGCACCTTTTTTTTTAGTCTTTTTTTATCTGTTTTAGGAGTGGGGACTTGCTTAAGTCAAAACATTCATCAGCATCAGCAATGGCAGGATCTACTTCAAACTTATGTGAATACCAATGGAGATGTTGATTATAAAAATTTCAAAAAAAATGAAAGTAAGCTCGACACCTACTTAGATCTTATTTCTAAAAACCCTCCTCAAGACTCCTGGACCAAAAATCAAAAGAAAGCTTTCCTCATCAATGCGTATAACGCCTTTACCGTAAAGTTGATTTTAGATCACTATCCCGTAGAGAGCATTAAAGATATTGGAGGATTTTTTAGCAGTCCTTTTACTATAGAATTTGCAAAAATTGACGGTAAATTATATTCCCTAGATGATATTGAAAAAGGAATGCTCTTGAAAATGGGAGATCCCCGCGTTCATTTTGCGGTAAACTGCGCTTCAGAGTCTTGTCCCAAATTGTTGAACGAAGCCTATCTAGCTTCAAAACTCGATAAGCAACTTGACGCTTCAGCAAAAACCTTCGTAAACTCTGATAAAAATAAATTATCAAAAACTAAAATAGAGCTGTCCAGAATTTTTAAATGGTATGCTTCAGATTTTGAATCCGAATACGGTACAGTCATAAGATTCATAAATATGTATGCAAATGAAACCATAAATGAAGAAGCATTTATAGATTATTTGTCATATTCTTGGGAACTGAATGAAATGTAGCTGGCATGATTAGTATCATTATTCCTGTTTATAATGAAGCTGAAGAGGTTATAAGCAACCTTAAACAAATTCAGAATAGAATAAGTTCTTTTGGGTATGTTACGGAAATTCTTGTTGTGGACGGCGGAAGCAACGATGGAACTTTAGCTTTAATTAATCAGGTTGACGGTATCAAATGCTTTGAAAGTCCAAGAGGAAGACCAAGGCAAATGAATTATGGTGCCAAACAAGCCACTGCAGAAATCCTATATTTTCTTCATATTGATTCTTTTCCACCTCAAGATTTTGATAGGTTAATTATAGAATCTGTCCAAAACCGACACCAAGCGGGATGTTTTAAAATGAAATTTAGGAGTCGACATCTCTGGCTTCAATTTATAAGCTGGTTCACTAAATTTAATACCAGATCTTGTAGAGGTGGTGACCAGAGCTTGTTCGTGACAAAATCTCTTTTTGAAAAGGTAGGAGGCTACAATGAAGAGTTTCTAATTTATGAAGATCATGAAATTCTAAAACTGATTTATGACACTTCCGATTTTAAGGTGATTCAACATTCGATTTCAACATCTGCGAGACGTTTTGAACATAAAGGCATTTTGAAATTACAGGTTCTTTTTTGTATAATTTATTTTAAAAAATGGAGTGGTGCTTCATCACATGAGCTCTATAGCTTTTATATGAAGCACATTAACAACTGAATTTGTATATTTAAGACTCTTTAGTTACTTCACTATTATGATATAAACTAATTTTACATTTAAAACCATTAGAGTTTGGGACAAGAACGCATCGTTATTATAGGGAATGGGATTTCTGGAGTTACTTTAGCTAGGCATATTAGGAAACGATCTCAGAAACGCATTACCTTAATTTCTTCTGAAAGTGAACATTTCTTTTCTAGAACTGCTTTGATGTACGTTTATATGGGCCATTTGAAATGGAATCATATTAAGCCTTATGAAGATGGATTTTGGAAGAAAAATAGAATAGACATAAAGCAGGCTCATGTTTTGGCCGTTGATCATAAAAACAAAGAACTACAACTAGAATCAGGAGAAGCATTTCCCTATGATAAGCTTGTCATTGCTTGTGGCTCTAAATCAAATAAATTCGGTTGGCCTGGTCAAGATTCAAAAGGTGTTTTGGGCCTTTACAGCAAACAAGATTTAGAGTCTCTAGAAGACCATGCGCCAAATAAGGAGGTATGCAAGAGAGCCGTTATTGTTGGTGGTGGTTTAATAGGAATTGAATTAGCAGAAATGCTTGCGACTAGAAATATTCCTATTACTCTATTGGTAAGGGAGAGCCATTTTTGGAACAATGTACTCCCCAGCGAAGAAGCTAAACTAATAGATAGACATATTCGAGAGCATCACATCGATTTAAGATTGGAAACTAATCTGGAAGAAATTATTGCGGATGATACAGGTAGAGTTAAGGCTATAAAAATTAAAGAAACAGGGGAGGTTTTGGAATGTGATTTTGTAGGATTAACGCCTGGGGTTTCACCAAATATTGATTTTCTTAAATCCAGCGATATCGAATTAAATCGAGGAGTTTTAGTGAACCGAAAGCTGGAAACCAGCGTAGAGGATATTTATGCTATTGGAGACTGTGCCGAGCAAAGGCAGCCTATTGGAAATCGTCCTTCAATTGAAGCGGTGTGGTATACTGGTAGGATGATGGGGGAGACTTTGGCACAAACACTCTGTGGAAATCCTAGAGAATACAAGCCGGGGCAGTGGTTCAATTCGGCTAAGTTTTTTGATATAGAATATCAAACATACGGTTGGGTATTTAGCCAAGCGAAGGAGGGACATACCGACTTTTACTGGGAACATACCGATGGAAAAAAATGCATACATATACAGTATGAAATTGAATCGAGGATTTTTAAAGGCATAAACACCTTTGGAATTCGACTGCGCCATGAGGTTTTTGACCGATGGTTAACAGAGAGCGCTACAGTGGATGAGGTTATCAAAAACCTGAAGGCGGCCAACTTTGATCCTGAATTTTTTAAGTCTTATGAGAAAGAAATTCAAAATAAATTTCAACATACACTAAAAACAACTTAATTATGAGTGTAGATATAAACATGTCTGTTACAGGCAATTCGCCAGAAGCTTTAAACGTCCAGCAAAAACTATCCTCTGCGCTAGGATTGTTGGGCATTTTTATAATGACCTTATCTGGTTTCAATATTCATTTTCAGCCTAAAATCGTTTGGGTGAGTTTATCGCTTATCATGGTTCTCGCAGGAATTTTTTGGTATTCCAAAGTGAGTTATGGGCATAAGACTGAAGGTATCAAAAACGATCGGATTTATTTTAAATCTCTCACCAACCGAGGATTTTGGGCCTATATTTTAGGCTTAGCTCTAACAGGGTTTTATATTGTGCTTTATTTTTATCCCAACTGGATAGGGTTGAGAAGCGATGGAGAAAACACTGGAGTTTTAGCTTTGTTTGATCCGTTAAGCAAAGCTATAAGTGGGAATGCAGCAAGCCAATGGTTTGTCTACGGAACCTTATACACCCTGGCTATTGTTGGTTTTGGTGTAAAATTCCTCTGGAAATATCGCCATAATCGCTATCAACGCTTACGCACATTTTCAGTTATGTTTTTCCAATTGGGATTTGCATTTTTGATTCCAGAGCTGATGTCAAGACTCAATGGAGATAATTTTTCATTACCCTACTATAACTTCGTTAACATATGGCCTTTAAACTATTATAACTTTGAGCAATATAGAGTCGACCAGTTTATAAATTCGGGGACTTTTGGTATTGGATTACTTATTTTTGGAGTTCTTTCTATACTAATCATCACTCCTATTTTAACTTACAAATATGGTAAGCGCTGGTATTGTTCTTGGGTGTGTGGTTGTGGAGGATTAGCAGAAACTGCTGGGGATCCTTTCCGTCATTTAAGCGATAAATCCCAGTCTTCTTGGAAATTGGAGCGGTGGTTAGTCCATACAGTTGTTGTTTTTGTGGTTATAATGACGACGGCGGTTGTTTATTCATACTTAAATACTGATAAGTACTGGTTGTCTGGTTCTGCTTTTCTGATAAGTGTAGCTAGTTTATTGACGATTGTCTTTACTTGGACGATGGTTTATAAGCGTGAAGAACTGCAAAACGATGCTAAATATGCAGCGATAGGCTTTTTTGTCGTCATACTTTCCTTTCTGGGACTTCACTTTTCTGGACTTATGGATAAGGTCTTTTTATTTGAAGCTGAAACCTTAAGAGCAACTTATGGTTTTGCAATTGGTGCTATTTTCTCTGGGGTTATAGGAGTAGGGTTTTATCCTATTTTTGGAAATAGAGTCTGGTGTAGATTTGGATGTCCTATGGCTGCTATTTTAGGATTTCAACAGCGCTTATTTTCAAAATTCAGAATTACGACCAACGGTGGTCAATGTATCTCTTGCGGAAACTGTACAACGTATTGTGAGATGGGAATTGACGTGAGAGCTTACGCACAAAAAGGAGAAAACATAGTCAGATCGTCTTGTGTTGGCTGCGGAATTTGTGCTTCAGTCTGCCCAAGAGGAGTTTTAAAATTGGAGAACGATACACCAGCTGGAAGAATCAATTCAAAAGAAATCCTTCTTGGAAATGATGTGGACTTGATGGACTTGGTGAATCAAAACAAGTAAAACAAATTCAAAGTATAATTTAACTCCTTCTCACTATTTTGAGAAGGAGTTTTTGTTTTTACCCAAAAATATATTAATTCTTTAAGAACCTATTCATTATTTTTTCCTTAAATTTAAGAAACGTTTAGCAATTAGAATATTTATTAGTTTTACTTATGGTTATATAAAATCTATAAGTTAAAATTATAGTATCTGAGATTTCTCAATTCGTTTCCTTTACTAAAAATTAAATACGCTTATAATGGAAGATATGAAAAATTCAAAAGACGGTTCAAAAGCAAAGGTCGGGGACTCGAATCCCTCCTCCTCGGGATGTCCATTTTTAAATGGCGATATGAAGGGAGCTGCTGGTAGTGGTCTCAATAACAGAGACTGGTGGCCGAATTCTTTAAATATAAATATACTTAGGCAAAACTCCTCAATGGCTAACCCAATGGATGAGGATTTTGATTATGCGGAAGAGTTTAAAACCCTAGATCTAAAAGCTGTCAAAAAAGATTTGAAAGAACTTATGACGACTAGTCAAGAGTGGTGGCCAGCAGATTACGGGAATTATGGTCCATTTTTTATAAGAATGGCCTGGCATGCGGCGGGGACTTATAGAATTCAAGATGGTCGTGGTGGAGCAGGAACTGGTTCTCAACGTTTTGCACCGCTTAATAGTTGGCCAGATAATGCTAACCTTGACAAAGCAAGATTATTGCTTTGGCCAATTAAGAAGAAATACGGTAAAAAATTATCTTGGGCAGATTTAATAGTGCTTACAGGAAATGTAGCTCACGAATCTATGGGCCTTGAGATGCAAGGTTTTGGCGGTGGACGTGAAGATATATGGCAACCCGAAGAAGATGTGTATTGGGGATCTGAAAAAGAATGGTTAGACAATGATGAACGATACTCTGAAGGAGAATTAGAAAATCCATTAGGAGCTTCCCACATGGGGTTAATTTACGTTAACCCAGAAGGACCAAATGGAAAACCAGACCCTATAGGTGCAGCTCATGATATTCGAGTTACTTTTGGTCGAATGGCTATGAATGATTATGAAACTGTAGCCTTAATTGCTGGAGGTCACACCTTTGGTAAAACCCACGGTGCAGCAAATGATCTGGAATATGTAGATGCTGAACCAGCAGGCGCACCAATTGAAATGCAAAGTATGGGTTGGAAAAATAACTACAAAAGCGGTAAAGGTGAAGATACAATCACCAGTGGACTTGAAGGCGCTTGGACAGACACACCGACCAAGTGGAGTCATAAATATTTTGAAAATTTATTCAAATACGATTGGGAGTTGATCAAAAGTCCTGCAGGCGCTCACCAATGGATGCCAAAAGACAATGGAGGAGCAGGAACTATTCCAGATGCACATCATCCTAATAAAAAGCATGCTCCATTTATGTTGACTACAGATATTGCATTAAAGGAAGATCCTGCCTATGAAAAAGTATCTAGGCATTTTTATGAAAACCCAGATGAATTTGCTGAAGCTTATTCCAAAGCTTGGTTTAAATTAATGCACCGTGATATGGGACCAATTGATCGTTACTTAGGTCCAGACGTTCCAAAAAAACAAGAGATCTGGCAAGATCCTGTACCTGCAGTAGATCACGAATTAATCAATAATAAAGAAGGCCATGAATTAAAATTTAAAATTTTAAATTCTGAGTTATTCATTTCAGAATTAGTATTTACAGCTTGGGCCTCGGCTTCTACCTTTAGACATTCCGATAAGCGAGGTGGTGCAAATGGAGCTCATATAAGACTTGAGCCACAAAGAAATTGGGAAGTCAATTCACCAAAACAACTGTCTAAAGTTCTAGAGGTTTTGACTAAAATTCAATCTGACTTTAATTCGTTACAAAAAGGAAATAAAAAAGTTTCCATGGCAGACTTAATTGTACTTGGCGGAAATGCAGCTATAGAAGAGGCTGCAGAAGCTGGAGGAAATTATATTCAAATTCCGTTTTATCCTGGAAGAACAGACGCCTTAAAAGAGCAAACGGAGGTTAACTCGTTTGATGCTTTGGAGCCAATAGCTGATGGATTTAGAAATTATTCCAGGGGATATGCTAAAGTTACAGAAGAAGAATTACTCATAGATAAGGCCAACTTATTGACACTAACAGCTCCAGAAATGACAGTGCTTATTGGAGGTATGAGAGTTTTAAATACCAACTATGATCACTCTCAACATGGTGTTTTTACAAATCGTCAAGGTGTCTTAACAAATGACTTCTTTACAAATCTATTAGACCTTGGAACCACTTGGAAATCTAGTAATGAAGAACAGACCTTGTTTGAAGGGAGCGACCGTAAAACAGGAGAGATAAAATGGACAGGAACACGAGCCGATCTTATTTTTGGATCCAATTCAGAATTAAGAGCTCTCGCTGAAGTTTATGGCTCTTCAGATTCTCAAAGAAAGTTTGTCAAAGATTTTGCATTTGCTTGGAATAAAGTGATGAACTTAGACCGATATGATTTAGACTAAATTTTAATTAGAGTCAAAAGGTGGTTTGGAAACGAACCGCCTATTTTTATTTAAATCCTAGTTTAGCCCTGAATAAGTTCGAAGTAATACTTTAAATTTAAAATAATACCTTTGAAATATGAAATACTAAAAGTGGAGTTTAGAAGTAAAGCTAGAGATTCTATCACCTTCAAAAGAACTATGAATCGTCGAAACTTTTTGTAAACATCGCTTGTATACTGGCATTCTTTATAGTTGGAATATAACGTATAACAATCAGGAAGAAGCAGGCTTAAAAGAAAACTAGAATGCTTGTAGCAAAGAATTAAAGCAAGCAGAGGGAGAAACAGAATACTGCGTAAGTTGTAAAGTAACAAAGAGATTGACGTAGAGGTCCAGCGCTAACTTCTTAAAAAAAAGTTTGGAACGTCCGATTCTAGAAAGATCTAGTTGATACAATTTTTAAAAACTATAAGATTAAAAAATCGAATAAATAGAAGTGGCTCCGGGCGTAAATTTGTAAAATTCAGAAAGGTAAATACTTCTAGACCTTATGAATGCTTAGAGATGGTTTGGATTCTCAGTGAGGTGAAAAACGCATATTTATTATCAATAATAGATGTTTATACTCGTAAAATACTAAAAGATTAATTTCTTTTTTAACAAAGCAAGATAAGGGGATAACATTCCTTTCTGAGGTGCTTTTAGAATATCAATATCCTGAAAGCGTAGTTATTAGAAGCGACAATGGAAGTCAATTATAGCTAAAAAGGTTATTGAATACCTTGGTCTAATAAGTGTTCAACAGGAATTTACGCATGTGGCAACACCAGAAGAGAACGCCCATATAGATGCCTATCATGGCATACCAAAGAAAGAGATATTTTTAAGAGTTGATTATAGAACTTTTGGAGAAATTGAACAAATCGTAAAAAAATTTGTGAAATTTTACAATAACACTAGACTATATGCGCTGTTAGGACGCATTACGCGAATGGATAAATGGAATTAAGACAAACATTTAATTTTAATGAATAAATTAACCACATAATTAATCTTTGAAATTTAAAAGAATACTCTTGTTTTATAGGGGTCGAAACATGATGGTCTTGGCCTTCAATTTCCAGATTTTGAAAGTGGGGATGACCTTATAACGTACTATCAAAATTTGGGGGATGATATTGAAATAAATTTGCCAGCTGAGACTACTTCAGAATCTTATGTTTACGCACAACCTACTAAGATAAATTTAGGTTTGAGTTATAATTTTGGAAAAGAAGCCAGGCCATGCAATTGCAGGCTAAAATCTGGAGGAAAGCGCTCAGGCAATCAAACTCTTAGTCTGCATGCTTTTAGTATGGTAAGTGAAGGGAATTTATTTTATAGCCTCAATGGAATTTACGAGCGTAGCTTTTGGAAAGTGTTATATGCAAAAGTGAGTTTAGGGATCGATCAATTTAATAGACCAAACTTTGGAGGAGGCTTGGCCCTAGATGTATGGATATTAAACCTATCTCTAAATGTAGATCGTTTAAATCATTTTAATAACATTTATAATGCCGAGGCTTTAGCTTTTCAGTTTGGTTTAAACCTAAAACTTTAAACTCTTTTTTTGAATCTAACTATATATCTTAAGCCTTCAATAACTATCTAAGATTCCGAAGTACTCGTATAAGTCATAGTTCCTTGAATAGGTTTAAAACCTAAAGAAGTCATATCTAGTTTTACACTTGGTCGCTTTTTTGTAATCCATGGTGTTCAAATTGACTATCGTCTAGAAGTGATTTTAAACCTTTAACTTCTCGAGGAGTCACCTTGGCGGGTTGCCCAAGCCAATACAAATATCTTATAGCATTCTTCCTGTTAAAAACCAGCTCTCTTTTTTGGTTTTCAATATATACTAAAATCATAGAAGGGAGAAGCGGTGTTTCTACCTTCTTTTTTCGATCACTCCATACTTTAAGTTGCACTTGAGTAGGACAATAAGCTTCAATTCCATCGTCTTGCAGCTGCTTAGCAAGCTTTTTCTCTGCTCGAGGCTTGGGTAGAGAACATACCAGTAAGAATCTGATTTTGAAGATAAATTCATGGAGATTAAAATAACAATAAGCTCAAATTTAAATATACATTTAATCTATTATAACTTCAAACGAATGGGAAAGACCTTTAAACTCGTATAGTTCCGCGGTTAAAGAACCTACGGCGAGCTCTGCTTCAATCTTTAATGGGATCTTGTTTTGGTCTGCTGTAATCCAAAACGTCAAGCTTTCCTGAGCTTGAAAAACACGTTCTGCCTTAACGTATGGTCTAAATTTTAAGCAGGCTACTTTTCCGAATTTAGTATCTAAGACTTCATAACCAAGGAATTTAGTTTTAAAATCGTAATTTTCATTATCAAAAAACATGTTCAAGCGAAACTCTTGACCAATCCGCAAGGTTTCAATATTAATACTGTTCCTAAGTTTATAGAAGGCGGAAAGCATATCTTGAGTATTGAGCTCAAAATCAAAAGATTCTGTTGTTTGGTTCTTATAATCTACGACTTTGACCCGTTGTGAATTGTGATCAAAGTAGAGTTGTTTATGCTTTTTGTAACCTCCTTCATTAATGTTTCTTATAAACTTTACGGGCAGTCCATCTTGGTTAACATAGGTTTCGTATCGATCTCTCACTTTAAAAAATACATCCATCAAACCAACACTTTTTCCATTGCCAATAATGTGATAAACATCCTCATTATTTAGTTTGGTTTTTCTGACTTCAAGAGTGGCTTTGCTAGTATTAAACCACCCGTATTTTATTTTAAAACTCAACCACTCCCCATCATCATACGCAGATTGGCTGTAACTGCAAAAAACACTTGAAATGGCAATAACTAGGCTAAGGATAAATTTCATAAAGATAGAATGTCTATTCAAATTTCAATATAATCAATTAGTATGCCTTTCTTTTATGATAACTTTAAAAGCGAAAGCCCAGACAATTAAGGGGAGGCTTTCACTTTCTGTACTGTAATACCAATTTAAAGTGTTCCTCTTAAGGTCTGTTCCCTTTCAATAGCTTCAAATAAAGCTTTAAAGTTTCCTTTTCCAAAAGATTGCGCTCCTTTACGTTGAATAATTTCAAAAAACATGGTAGGTCTATCCAAAATAGGTTTAGTAAAAATTTGAAGCAAATAGCCTTCATCATCACTATCAATTAAGATCCCAAGTTCTTTCAGAGGCGCCAAATCTTCATCTATTTCTCCCACGCGGTCCAAAACAGTGTCGTAATAGGTTTCAGGAATGTTTAAAAATTCAACACCTCTTTTTTGGAGCTCGCTTACGGTTTCAATAATGTTATCTGTGGCTACAGCAATATGTTGAACTCCAGAACCATTATAAAAATCAATATACTCTTCAATTTGAGACTTCTTTTTTCCTTTGGCTGGCTCGTTAATCGGGAACTTTATTCTTCCATTTCCGTTGCTCATCACTTTACTCATAAGGGCCGTGTATTCTGTAGAAATATCTTTATCATCAAAAGATAATAATTGGACAAATCCCATCACTTCAGCATAAAAATTAACCCATTTATTCATCTCGTTCCAGCCTACATTTCCAACTATATGGTCGATGTATTTTAGGCCTACACCTTCGGTTTTGTAAGATTTGGTCCATGCGTGGTATCCCGGTAAAAATGGACCTTCGTAGTCTTTTCGCTCGATAAACAAGTGAATAGTCTCACCATAGGTATGTATACCAGAAATAACAGCTTTACCATTGTCGTCCTCAATGGTGTAAGGCTCTACATAAGGTTTTGCCCCACGCTTTACCGTTTCTTCAAAACTCTTGGTAGCATCATCTACCCATAGCGATACAAATTTCACCCCATCACCATGTTCATTGATATGTCGATTAATATCACCGCCATCGCTCATTGGGCTGGTCAGTACTAACCTTATTTTTCCTTGTTGCAAAACATAGGAAGTAGAATCCTTTCTTCCCGTTTCCAATCCTGCATAGGCAACAGGCTGATAGCCCCATGCCGTTTGGTAATAGTAGGCTGCTTGTTTGGCATTTCCTACATAAAGCTCTACAAAATCGGTTCCTAGAATAGGAAGAAAATCTTCCGCCTCAAGATTTACTTTGGTTAATTTCTGACTTGTGGTATCTGTGCTCATGAGTTTAGGTTTTTAATCGTTAATTTATATGTTTTGGGCGTTCCCCTCCCTGAAAAGTTGGGGAGGGTCAGGCTTTTGTTTCAAGTTTCTTCATTAGGCTTAGCAAGTCTAGAGTAGTCCTTTGGCTTCTTTTAGTCGCCAAGTCCAACACGACTTCTAGCGCCAAATTCAGAAAGCTTTTCTCGACAATCCCTAACGCAAGGCTAAGCCTTAATGTTTATCTCCTAGCCAAGATTTATGATAGCTATCATCGGCAATGGCCATGCCTTCTTCAGTTATTTTTAAAGGTTTAAAGGTATCTACCATCACAGCTAATTCTTCTGTTTTAGTTTGGCCAATACTTCGCTCTACAGCCCCTGGGTGTGGCCCGTGAGGAATCCCCGAAGGATGTAACGAGATATGACCAGCTTCAATATCATTTCTACTCATAAAATCTCCATCGACATAATACAACACTTCATCACTATCAATATTACTATGGTTGTAGGGTGCTGGTATACTTTCTGGATGGTAATCAAATAATCTAGGACAAAATGAGCACACTACAAAAGCATCGGTCTCAAAGGTTTGATGAACAGGTGGTGGTTGGTGAACCCTTCCAGTAATGGGCTCAAAATCATGGATAGAAAACGCATAAGGATAGTTATAGCCATCATAGCCAACCACATCAAAAGGGTGAGAGGCATATACCATATCGAACAATTGATTTTCCTTTTTAATCTTTATTAGAAAATCCCCTTTTTCATTGTTGGTTTCTAATTCATAAGGCTGCCTTAAGTCCCTTTCGCAAAAAGGAGCATGTTCTAGCAGTTGCCCAAAGTAATTGCGATAGCGCTTTGGAGTGTAAATTGGTCGTCTTGACTCTACGATAAATAGTCGATTATCCTCAGTTTCAAAATCAATTTTATAGATTACACCTCTTGGGATAAGGAGGTAGTCGCCATATCCAAAATCCAGATTCCCCAGATGGGTTCTTAGTTTCCCTTTCCCTTTATGGATAAAAAGTAATTCGTCTGCATCTGCATTTTTGTAGAAATAGTCCTTGGAAGATTCAGTTGGGGCTGCCAGAATTATATTGACATCGGCATTGTGTAAAACGGTGGTTCTACTGTCTAGATAATCTGGCTGAGGTTTGGTTTTAAATCCATGAAACTTGTAGGACTTTAAATTGGTATCCACAGCAATTTTGGGAGTCAAATCCTTACTCCCTAGTATTTTTTTGACTTGCGTAGGGTGTTGCTCGTGATAGCTATTGGTGGACATGCCGTCAAAACCTATGGTTCCAAAAAGCTGTTCTCGATATAAAGAGCCATCAGGTTTTTTAAAGATGGTATGTCTTTTATGTGGAATTTTACCAAGTTTATGATAGAAAGGCATGATAATTACGATTTATTCAAATATCGTGAAAATAGATGTAATTTAAAACAGGATACCGTTATAAATAAATATTTGCTTCAAAAATAACTTCTTTCAGAGCGGAATCTTTCTCAGGACTTGAGTCTCGATTAAAACCAGTATCCAATACTTACAAACCACTGGCTTTCATTTGTTTCTGGAGAATAGGTATATTTTAAATCCACAGGCCCTAAAATGGTCTGGGATCCAAATCCAATTCCATACCCAGAAAAATCTGGAGTACTCACCCAGTTTCCAGAAGAAAATAGATCATCTTCTACGCTGGCATAGTTTGCTGTGAAGAGGAGGTGATTTTTTTTGTAAAAATTATAATCAACCTGCAAAATTCCTTTGATATATGAATTGGCAGATAGCGTAAAAAAGTCGTAGCCTAAAAAGTGTTTAAAATTATTGATGGGCTCATTTCCAAAACCACCAAGGAAAAAATTTAAGCCAGCTAAGTCTTCATTACCTGTTCTGAATCCAAGTTCTGAGCCTATATAAGCTGAGACTCTTTTGAAGAGGGGTTGTGCATAACCTGCTTCACCTTTAACGATAGCAAACTCGGAATAATCATCAAAAACTGGGAAGTATACATTCATTTGGCCAGTAAACAAATATCCAGAACTGGGATAAAATTTATCGTTCATAGTATCAAATTTCACATAGCTATAGGTGCTAAACAAGTTGTTTTTTTCTATAATTGTCTGTGCCTCGTTTACCTCAGGATCTTGTATAAAGGTCTCTGTAGTGGCCTCGAGAAATTTATACTCTGCTCCAATACCAAATTTAAAACCTTGAGTAAGGAAGGTTTCCACAAAAATGCGATTGGTAAAATCCTTGTTTTTTAAACGAACTTGGTTTAAATTTAAAAGACTTTCTATTCCTACATTCTGCTGTATAAATTCAAAATTAACATCATCATCAAATTGATTATACCGAGAAGAAATACCGATACTCCAATAGCGTCCTTTATCGATATAATAATCAAAATTATAACGTAGATTATCGCCAATAATGAGGTCTAGAGAAATAACATCATTGGTGAGAAAGAAACTCTTTTTGGTAAGATTAGCTAAAAAGCTGGTTTTATAAAGCTGGTCATAGTGAATCCCAAACTTTAACTGAGTATTTTGTTCACTTTCAAAAATTTTCAATCTCAAGTCTTTAAATTCCCCATTTTGAATAAGCTCGTAGTTGATTTTATTAAAACTTCCTGTAGCGGTCAAATTATTAAGACCCGCATTTAGTTTTTTAAAGCTTGTTTTTTCGAAAGTGTTTACTTTCAGTTTACCTCTGATGTAGTTTCTTGGAAACTTATTATTGCCAACAATATCTATCTTTCCAATAGCAATGCTATCATTAAGCTGGATGGTTTGCCGCGGTGTGTTAACTTTATTCTGGGCTTGTGCTATCAACTTAAGAGTATTTATTTTTTCTCTACCAGCTACTTCCCCATTTTTTATAATTTTTTCTCCCTGATCAAAAGAGAGGACCGTAAAATCATCGATGTTAGGATGTATATAAAGATCAGTTTTAAGGCTTTTTTCTTCGGCAGCTCTTATGGTTCTAAAGTTATTGACCTGAGTAAGAATTTCAAAACCGCTTTTTAGGTTTTCCTTACTGCGCAAGTCATCTTGCACATCTATCCCTATAATAATATCCATTCCCTTTGCACGCATTTCTTCAACAGGAAAATTATTAATCACTCCGCCATCGGTCAACATCATACCATCTATAAAAACAGGACTAAATAGTGTTGGAATTGCTCCACTTGCAGAGAGTGACGTTGCAAGGTCTCCTTCTTCAATAAGCACTTGCTCTCCAGTTTCTATGTTGGTAGCTATACAAAAGAAAGGAATTGGGAGCTGACTAAAATCGGACTCTTCCTTATGCGATAAAAGCTGTGCGTAGAGGTTGTAGATGTTTTGGCCCTTGGATAAACCCGAAGGTAGATTAACTTGAAAATTATCAAAAGGAAGTTGAAGCACATAACGTTCGGCCTCTTTCCTTTCATAAAAACTCCTAGCTTGCCTAGGCAAGTCATCTTGAATTAAAGCTCCAAAATCTATAACTTTAAAAATGGAGTCCAATTGTCTAGTGGTGTAACCAGAAGCGTACAAACCGCCAATTATGGCTCCCATGCTGGAGCCTCCTATATAATCTATACGAATCCCAGCTTCTTTAATCACTTTTAAAACACCAATATGTGCTAAGCCTTTTGCCCCACCACCACTCAGTACTAGGCCCACCTTTAAGTCTTTATGGAGCCGCTTAAGACTATCCAGCTTGGATAAGCCTATGTCTTGCCCAAAAAGAAAAACAGGGAATAGGAAAAAAAGAAGTTTAAGTTTCATCTTGAGTATGGTAATATGAGTGAATAATAGTTGCTTTAGAGCTTCCTATGACATCTTTAAGTTCCTTTAGACTTGCTTTTTTCACATTAGTAATGGATCTAAAATTTTGCAAAAGTTCTATGGATGTTTTTTCTCCAATTCCTGTGATTTCTTCCAATTCTGTGCCAATCGCACTTTTACTTCGTTTATTCCTATGAAAGGTGATACCAAACCTGTGGGCCTCATTTCTTAACTGCTGGATAATCTTTAAAGTTTCCGTCTTTTTGTCTAGATATAAGGGGTATTGATCTCCCGGATAAAACAACTCTTCTAGACGTTTTGCAATCCCTATAATTGGGATTTTACCACGTAATCCCAATCGCTCCAGAGCAGTCACCCCGGAGGAGAGTTGACCTTTTCCTCCATCTACAATAACCAGCTGTGGTAAAGGTTCATCTTCTTCTAGCAATCGCCTATAACGTCTATAAACGACTTCCTCCATGGACGCAAAATCGTCTGGCCCCACTACGGTTTTTATATTGAATTTTCTATAATCTTTTTTACTGGGTTTTCCATTTTTGAAAACGACACAGGCAGCAACAGGATTCGAGCCTTGAATGTTTGAGTTGTCAAAGCATTCAATATGCCTTGGTTCTTCATGTAACCTTAAATCTTCTTTCATTTGAGCCATCAATCGGTTGGTATGCCGATCTGGATCTACAATCTTCATTTGTTTAAACCGCTCCATGCGGAAATATTTGGCATTTCGTATAGAAAGTTCTACAATTGCTTTTTTATCTCCCAATTTTGGAACGGTGACTCTTACATATTCTCCTGCTTTGACTTCAAAAGGCACGTATATCTCTGGAGACCTAGAATCAAAACGTTGTCTTATTTCTGTGATCCCTAATTCTAGAAGCTCAGCATCGCTTTCATCTAACTTCTTTTTCATTTCAATGGTATGCGATCTTACAACGGCTCCATGAGATAATTGCATAAAATTGACATACCCATAACCTTCATCACTTACTACAGAAAAGACATCTACATTATTGATTTTGGGGTTAACCACTGTAGATTTAAACTGGTATTTTTCTAGTGTGCTTATTTTTCGCTTTACCTTTTCAGCTTCTTCGAATCGCATGTCCTCCGCGAGATGACTCATTTGCTCTCTAAAATCTTTAAGAGAATCTTTAAGGTTACCTTTTACGATATTTCGGATAGCTTCAATTTGTTTCATGTATTCGCCTTCGTCTTGAAGATCTTCACAAGGTCCTTTACAATTTCCAAGGTGGTATTCTAAACAGACTTTATACTTGCCGTTATCGATTTTGGCTTTAGACAAATCGTAGTTGCAGGTTCTAAGCTGGAAGAGACCTTTAATCAATCCTAAAATTGTTTTTACGGTTCTTAAACTCGGGTAAGGTCCGTAATATTCACTTCCATCTTTAATGACTTGCCGCGTTAGAAAAACTCTTGGGAAGCGTTCATTTTTAATACACAGCCAGGGATACGTTTTATCGTCCCTCAACATAATGTTGAAACGCGGCTGGAGTTTTTTAATCAGGTTGTTTTCAAGCAGCAGAGCATCCATTTCAGAATCAACAACGATGTGCTTGATGTTTTTTATTTTATTAACCATCACCCCAATGCGATGACTGTCGTGTTGTTTGTTGAAGTAAGAAGAGACCCTTTTCTTAAGATTTTTGGCCTTCCCAACGTACAAAATCCTATCGTCTTTGTCGTAATATTGATAAACCCCAGGTTGTTCAGGAAGGGTTTTGACTTGTATGTCGAGATCTGTAGATTCCATAATTTGTCTTAACGACAAAGTTAAGTTTTAAACTCGAGGTTGGATAAGAGTTTATAAAAATGAAAAGTTATTTTGATGTAGTAACTAATCATGTATTACTTATAAATTATTTTTTTAACTTCGATGAAGCTTTATGAATAATACCACACTAGAGAATTTATACTTTACTCAAGTAAAAAAATGAAATTCAGTTGTTTAAATTATAGGTTAATTTTAGTAGTGGCCTTATTTTTTTCTAGCGCGACTCACTATGCTCAATCCAACGATACGGAAATGGCCCTATATAATGTTGGTTTTGCATCTGTCTTTAGTGGGGTAGGAGCACTTATCAATAAGAAACCAGACGAAAAGTGGCATAAGGTCTTATTAAAAGGCATCGCTCAAGGAGCGGCTGGTGGTTATTTAATTTTTGAAAGCAAACGACTTATAGGAAAAATTGAATCTAAGCGTGCCTGGGAATACAGCTGGTACGCTAAGTTTGTTAATTCAGCGGGGACTTCTATTGTTGAAAATGCCGCTTCCAACCGTAACTTTTATGATTTATGGCACTTCAATATTGGCTTTAATCGGTTGGAGCTAGATACTCGAGACCAGCTAAAATTGAAGTATAAGCTTATGCCACTATCATTTATTGCTACAACGTACTCTTTGGTTAATCATGATTTTGAATGGGAAAGAACTCTTCAAACAGGTGAAATTGTCTTTTCCGGTAATACCATTAAAGATTATAATGCTAGTGGAACTGCTATAGTAAATGTGGTTGTTCTCGATAAAACAGAAATGGATAATCATGCTTTACTATCTCATGAATTTATACATATTTACCAGTATTATGATTTTAATGTATTCAATACCTACTTGAATAGACCACTTCAAAACTTAAAGGTGAATTCCAATACTTTTGATAGAGTATCCAATCACTTATATTATGATTTGCAAGGATTAGTTCTCAGGCCTTTGTATTTATTAGAAAATTTAAATAGAGATTGTTATTACGATAATTTCTTTGAGAATGAGGCTGGCTATTATTCCAATACGATTTTTTGTAATTAGACAATTACAATCATTAATAAAAAAAGTACGAATATGAGTACTTTTGTTTATCTTTGTGATATGGAGATAGTTAACTACACAAACTTTCGTTCTAATCTTAAGCATTGGTTTGACAAGGTCATTGATGATGTGAGTGATGTTGTTATTAAGCGTAAAAACGGTAAAGATTTAGTTCTAATATCTTTAGACGAGTACAACTCACTTAAGGAGACTACCTATTTATTAAGTGGCAAGAACAGAGATGTCTTACTTGACTCTGTAAAGGAATTAGAAGAGGGTAAAGGCAAAATTAAAGACCTTATTGAGTAATGAATATAATTTGGTCGGCCAAATCATGGGATGATTATTTGTATTGGCAAAAAGTCGATAAGAAACTATTAAAGCGAGTCAATGTGCTTATCAAAAGTTGTATTAGAACTCCTTTTGAGGGTATTGGAAAACCTGAAGCTCTTAAAGGAGATTTGCAAGGTTATTGGTCGAGGAGAATCACTTCAGAACACCGACTGGTTTACAAATATGAAAATGATCAATTATGGATTGCTGCTTGCCGTTACCATTACTAAAATAAGATCTATACCAAAACTCTAGTCACTCTTTGAGAGATTCTGGTGATGACTTCGTAAGGAATCGTTTGTTGTTCTATGTCGAAGTCTAGAACCGTGTGATTTTTTCCGAAGATTTCCACTTCGTCACCTTCTTCACAGTCTATTCCTGTGACATCTAGCATTAAAGTGTCCATACAAATGTTACCAATGATAGGCGCTTTCTGGTGATTTATTAAGACCTGCGCTTTTCCATTTCCAAAACTTCTGGAAATACCATCGGCATAGCCTAGAGGCAGTGTTGCGATTATAGTCTCGCGCTCAGCTTTAAACTTACGTTCATAACCCACGCTATCCCCTTTTTGGATTGTTCTTAATTGAGCAATGACAGTTTTGAGACTTGCAACTGCTTTCAGCATCTTATGCTCTTTGGGATTGTTGCCATAGCCATAAAGAGCAATGCCGGCTCTTACCATGTCGTATTCTGCTTCAGGATAATTTAAAATGCCACTAGAGTTGCAAATATGACTTTCGAAAGTGTAGGGCAAGTGGTTTTCAAAAAATTGTCTGGCCTGTTCAAATTTTGAAATTTGTCCTTTGGTAAATTCAACTTCATCCTTATTTCCCGAGGCTGCTAGGTGAGAAAATAAACCTATCATTTTAATTTTTCTATCGGCTTTAAGATGTTGAAGTATTGTATTTAAGTCATCAATTTCAAAACCAAGCCGGTTAAGTCCCGTATTAATTTTAAGGTGAATGCCAAAAGAATCTATCTTGTGTAAAGCTAGCTCTGCACAAAGTCCTTCTAAAAAACGATGGTTATAAACACTTGGGGTAAGTTGGAAGTCAATTAGTTTTTGAATTTTTTCCAATTGTGGATAAAACACAAGAATAGGAACTTCAATCCCCGCTTCTCTTAACCGAACACCTTCTTCGATATAGGCCACAGCAAGATGCTGAACTCCAATTTTAACAAGGTGCTTACCGATAATAATGGAATCTGTCCCGTAAGCAAAAGCCTTGACCACTCCCATAATTTTGGTTTTTATGCTCAAGTAACTTTTAAGGAGTTTATAGTTGTCTTCCAAAGCTTGGAGATCAATCTCAAGTCGAGTTTCTAATACTTTGGACATTATTTAGGTTTTTTTGAGGACAATTCTTCAGAACCTTTGACTTCGATGCGCTTTACTTTTTCTTTGAGCATTGCTTTAAAATAGGCTGCCCTGCTCAACGGCTCATATTCATCGGTCTCTCCTAGAAGAACTAGGTCTTCTCTGGACGATTTTCTAAAGCTATACTGAGCCAAATTTCCAGTTCTTGTACAGACAGCATGGACTTTGGTCACATATTCTGCTGTGGCCATCAGATTAGGCATAGGGCCAAAGGGATTTCCTTTAAAATCCATATCCAATCCAGCTACAATCACCCGAACGCCTCTGTTGGCTAAATCGTTGCACACCGAAATGATCTCGTCGTCAAAAAATTGAGCTTCGTCGATACCTACCACCTCACAGCCGTCTGCAAGCAATCGAATATTAGCTGCAGCAGGAACTGGTGTAGAACGAATAGAATTTTCGTCATGGGAGACCACTTCAGTATCATCATATCGTCTATCTATTTGAGGTTTAAAGATTTCTACTTTTTGCTTGGCAAATTTAGCGCGTTTAAGACGTCTTATTAATTCTTCCGTTTTACCAGAAAACATACTTCCACAGATCACCTCGATCCATCCAAATTGCTCTTTGTGATTAACGGTATTTTCGAGAAACATTTTGTAATTTAGAGCGTTAATAATTATATTCTAGCTTTAGAATATCAAGGCTAAAATTAGCAAAAATTATAGGGTCTTTAAAAAAGAAAATCAAAAATATTATGAAGAGAGTCTTGGAAGACGAATTGATAAGTTTGGCGGAACGGATATTAAAGCTTAAAAATCGAGCAGACATTCATCAGCTGAAGAGGGAAGCTGCTATTCTGTATGAGAAACTCAGCATTTTAGCATTTGCTGAATTACACTTTGGAGGTCTCAAATCTGATATCTCTAAAACAGAATTTAAGGAAGTTTTTTCACAACAATTTAGTGATATCGATGAAGATAGTGGTCATTACAAAATGCCTGATGGAATGGATTATAATCCAGATCCCATTTCTGAACCTAATACCGAGAAAATTAAAGATATCGTTTCACAAATGCCCCCCGAGTCTGAACAAGTAGATTTACTCTTAGCTGAATTTGAAAAATTAAGATTTCAGCACCAATCCAAAGCGAAAGCATCTTCAGAAGAAAAAGAGAAACCCTCAAAACAAGAAACTTCAACTAGAGATTTTGGAAAACCTAAAGAAAACAACCCAACGGAAGATGATTTTAAAAGTTTTGGAGTTCATTTTGACGATCTGCCAGATTTTGAGCCTAAGCCAAATGATCCAGAAGAGCCAGCGCCGTCTATTCATGAACACAACGAGTTAGAGGACACTTCTCAGCCTCTTCCACAGGAGCCAGCACCAAAATCGGAGTCTACGCCAACAGTGGAAGTTCAATCTAATTTAAACTCTAGTCATAAAGAAAAACGCTCTTTAAACGATAAGTTGAAAAAAGGGATTAAGATAGGTCTTAACGATAGGATAGCTTTTACCAAACATCTTTTCGGAGGAAGTACCGATGATTATAACCGCGTTCTTTCTCAATTGAATACCATGCAGTCTTTTGAGGAGGTGAGAAATTTCATTCAACATCAAATCAAGCCAGATTACTACTACTGGGAAGGTAAGGATGTTTTTGAGGCGAGGTTTATGGAAATTGTAGAACGAAAATTCGAATAAGAATGGCCAAATTATACTTAGTCCCTACACCCATTGGAAACCTTGGAGATATAACCTTTAGAGCTGTGGAAGTGCTGAAGTCTGTGGATGTTATTCTTGCAGAAGATACCCGAGTTAGCGGATTCTTGCTTAAGCATTATGAGATAGACACTCCAATGCAAAGTTACCACCAACATAATGAACACGGTATGACGGAGTCTGTCGTAAAACAGATCAAAAGAGGAAGAGAAACGGCTATTATTACCGATGCGGGTACCCCTGGAATTTCAGATCCTGGATTTTTACTGTCTCGAGCCTGTGTTGCAGAAGGGGTTGAAATCCAATGCCTACCTGGAGCAACTGCTTTTGTCCCGGCTTTAGTTAACAGCGGATTGCCAAACGATAAATTTGTTTTTGAAGGCTTTTTACCCGCCAAAAAAGGAAGACAAAAGCGCTTGAAAGCCTTAGCAAGTGAAGATAGAACGATGATTTTTTACGAATCGCCTTATAAGATTTTGAAAACCCTCCAGCAATTTACCGAGCATTTTGGATCGGACCGTGAAGTGTCTATTTCAAGAGAGATTTCCAAAATATATGAAGAGACCCTACATGGTACTTTAGAAGAAATGATTGCCCATTTCGATTCAAAAAAACCAAAGGGAGAATTCGTGATTGTTTTAGCAGGCTCTGGAGTTAAAGCATAAAAAAGGCGAATTGTCATTCCGACGATAAGAGGAATCTCATTGTCATTCCGACAGAGAAGTTTTTTGCTTCGACGAGGAATCTCATTGTTTTAATCATGAATAGATTCTTCAGTCGCCAAATGGCTCTTTCAGAATGACAAAGTCGTATTGTCATTCCGACAGAGAAGTTTTTTTACTTCGACGAGGAATCTCATTGTTTTAATCATGAATAGATTTTTCAGTCGCCAAATGGCTCCTTCAGAATGACAAAGCCTTATTTTCATTCCGTACAAGCGATAGCGCGTTACGGAATCTGTTTAGGTGGGATACTAAGTCTGAAGATGTAATTTTCTTCATAAGATCTAGAAGGAATTAATGCTTTCATTACTTTTTACCATCGCCGTAAAAAGTAATGAAAAAGGGCTAGGCTGACGATCTTCAATCTAAAATTTACGTTTAATGTCTAAATTTTAGAAAATCAACCTCCTTAAGTCGGTCTCAAACATTCTAAAATTTCACGAGGCTTTCTTTTCAATTTTTACGGCTGAATTTAGCAGGCCGTTTTCTAACTATCGAGCAACTTGTCACCTCGAATTAGCGGCATAAGCGCTTGTATCGAGAGGTAATTTTTCATGAAATTTGAATTGTCAACTTTAAAATTTTAAATATAAAATCTGGTCATTGAGTGTTCTGTTGACAAACAGAATGTATCGAAATGACGTTTCTAAACGTGGCTTCGATACACCCCGCTACAAAAGCGGGTCACTCAGCCACCAATTCACCATTGTCATTCCGACAGAGAAGCCTTTCGCTTCGACGAGGAATCTTTTTTATTCCGACAGGGATGGATTCTTCAGTCGCCGAAAAGGCTCCTTCAGAATGACAGGGTAGAATTGTCATTCCGTACAAGCGATAGCGCGTTACGGAATCTGTTTAGGTGGGATACTAAGTCTGAAGATGTAATTTTCTTCATAAGATCTAGAAGGAATTAATGCTTTCATTACTTTTACCATCGCCATAAAAAGTAATGAAAAAGGGCTAGGCTGACGAACTTCAATCTAAAATTTACGTTTAATGTCTAAATTTTAGAAAATCAACCTCCTTAAGTCGGTCTCAAACATTCTAAAATTTCACGAGGCTTTCTTTTCAATTTTTACGGCTGAATTTAGCAGGCCGTTTTCTAACTATCGAGCAACTTGTCACCTCGAATTAGCGGCATAAGCGCTTGTATCGAGAGGTAATTTTTCATGAAATTTGAATTGTCAACTTTAAAATTTTAAATATAAAATCTGGTCATTGAGTGTTCTGTTGACAAACAGAATGTATCGAAATGACGTTTCTAAACGTGGCTTCGATACACCCCGCTACAAAAGCGGGTCACTCAGCCACCAATTCACCATTGTCATTCCGACAGAGAAGTTTTTTGCTTCGACGAGGAATCTTCCCGTTTTCGACATGGAGAGATTCTTCAGTCGCCAAAAGGCTCCTTCAGAATGACAAAGTCGTCTTGTCATTCCGACAGAGAAGCCTTTCGCTTCGACGAGAAATCCCATTGTTTTAATCATGAATAGATTCTTCAGTCGCTAAACAGCTCCTTCAGAATGACATCGGGTTGAATTGTCATTCCGACAGAGAAGTTTTTTGCTTCGACGAGGAATCTCATTGTTTTAATCATGAATAGATTCTTCAGTCGCCAAAAGGCTCCTTTAGAATGACATCGGGTTGAATTGTCATTCCGACAGAGAAGTTTTTGCTTGGACGAAGAATCACATTGTCATTTCGACAGAGAAGCCTTTCGCTTCGACGAGGAATCCCATTGTTTTAATTATGGAGAGATTCTTCAGTCGCTAAACAGCTCTTTCAGAATGACAGGGTAGAATTGTCATTCCGTACAAGCGATAGCGCGTTACGGAATCTGTTTAGGTGGGATACTAAGTCTGAAGATGTAATTTTCTTCATAAGATCTAGAAGGAATTAATGCTTTCATTACTTTTACCATCGCCATAAAAAGTAATGAAAAAGGGCTAGGCTGACGAACTTCAATCTAAAATTTACGTTTAATGTCTAAATTTTAGAAAATCAACCTCCTTAAGTCGGTCTCAAACATTCTAAAATTTCACGAGGCTTTCTTTTCAATTTTTACGGCTGAATTTAGCAGGCCGTTTTCTAACTATCGAGCAACTTGTCACCTCGAATTAGCGGCATAAGCGCTTGTATCGAGAGGTAATTTTTCATGAAATTTGAATTGTCAACTTTAAAATTTTAAATATAAAATCTGGTCATTGAGTGTTCTGTTGACAAACAGAATGTATCGAAATGACGTTTCTAAACGTGGCTTCGATACACCCCGCTACAAAAGCGGGTCACTCAGCCACCAATTCACCATTGTCATTCCGACAGAGAAGTTTTTTGCTTCGACGAGGAATCTCATTGTCATTCCGACAGAGAAGCCTTTCGCTTCGACGAGGAATCTCTTTCTTTTCGACAGGGATGGATTCTTCAGTCGCTAAACAGCTCCTTCAGAATGACATCGGGTTGAATTGTCATTTCGACAGAGAAGCCTTTCGCTTCGACGAGGAATCTCTTTCTTTTCGACATGAATAGATTCTTCAGTCGCCAAAAGGCTCTTTCAGAATGACATCGGGTTGAATTATCATTCCGACATGAATAGATTCTTCAGTCGCGAAAAGCTCTTTCAGAATGACAAAGTCGTATTGTCATTCCGACAGAGAAGTTTTTTTACTTCGACGAGGAATCCCATTGTTTTAATCATGAATAGATTCTTCAGTCGCCGAAAGGCTCCTTCAGAATGACAAAGTCGTATTGTCATTCCGACAGAGAAGTTTTTTTACTTCGACGAGGAGTCGTATTGTCATTCCGACAGAGAAGTTTTTTTACTTCGACGAGGAATCTCATTGTCATTCCGACAGAGAAGTTTTTTTGCTTGGACGAGGAATCTCATTGTTTTAATCATGAATAGATTCTTCAGTCGCTAAACAGCTCCTTCAGAAAGACAAAGCCTTATTGACATTCCGACAGAGAAGTTTTTTGCTTCGACGAGGAATCTTCCCGTTTTCGACATGGATAGATTCTTCAGTCGCTAAACAGCTCCTTCAGAATGACAGGGAGTCGCCCGAAAAGGCTCCTTCAGAATGACAGGGAATCACCCAAAATAGTTCCTTCAGAATAACAAAATTTTAAGCTTTAGTTAATTTCTGAAATTCTCAACGTATTTACCATACCCTTAGCTTCAATCGGCATAGCGGCAAGATTGATGGTAAAGTCTCCTTTTTCCACATAGCCTTTCTGCTTAGCTATATTATTAATATCGTCTATAGTTACGTCGGTACTATCAAACTTATCATAGAAAAACGCTTTTACTCCCCATAACAGACTTAGTTGTGTTAGAATACGTTTGTTGGAGGTAAAGGCCAAAACATGAGAAGCGGGTCTCCAAGCCGAGATTTGGAAAGCTGTGTAACCAGAGTTGGTCAAGGTGCAAATGGCACTTGCATTAATCTCGTTAGCCATCAAAGCAGCGTGATAACAGACCGATTTTGTCATGTATCTTTTCGTTTTAACTTGTGGAGCTTCTTGTGGAACATTAATCAGTGGCGAATTTTCTACGCTTTTTAAGATTTGAGACATCTTCTGTATAACCTGTACAGGATACTTTCCTACCGACGTTTCTCCAGACAACATTACTGCATCGGCACCATCCATCACAGAGTTAGCTACATCATTTACTTCAGCTCGTGTTGGAGTGAGGCTATCTATCATAGTCTCCATCATTTGAGTAGCAATAATAACAGGGATTCTGGCTTGCTTAGCTTTAAGAACGAGTTGTTTTTGGATAAGCGGCACTTCGTGAGCAGGAACTTCCACCCCAAGATCACCACGAGCGACCATCAATCCATCACAGTAGGCAATAATTTTATCTATATTCTTTACCCCTTCAGGCTTTTCTATTTTAGAAATAATAGGAATTTTGTGCTTACTGTGTTTTTTGATCAACTTCTGAAGTTGTTTTAGATCACTTGCAAACCTTACAAAAGAGAGAGCCATCCAGTCCACTTGAAGCTCACAGGCAAAAATAGCATCCTTAACGTCTTTTTCGGTAAGTGCTGGTAGTGAAATATTTGTATTTGGAAGGTTTACGCCCTTGCGAGAGCGAAGAGGGCCTCCTTGAATTACTTTGGTTTTGACTTCACTTTTTCTATCGGTGGTTAGTACTTCAAAAATCAACTTCCCGTCATCCAATAGAATTCGTTCTCCTGGATTTACATCTTGAGGGAAGGTGTCATAATTCATATACACACGAGTTTTGGTACCTTCAAACTCTTCGCCAGTTGCAAATATGATTTCATCGCCAGTCTCAACAACCACTTCATCTTTCATAATTCCAACGCGAAGTTTAGGACCTTGTAAATCTCCAAGAATTCCAGCATTATATCCATACTCGTCGTTGAGATCTCTAATCATTTTTACACGCTCCCTTACATCATCGTGATCCGCATGTGAAAAATTGATTCTGAAAATATTGACACCAGCATCCAGCATGTCCTTAAGAACTTCTTTTTTGCTAGTTGAGGGCCCTAATGTGGATACTATTTTTGTTTTCTTTGATGTTTTCATTACTCTAAAATTAAGTGTTCTGGGTATTTTATTTTCTTAGACTCAATTGTATAAGCCATTAAGATTTGTTTTATGCTTGACAGTTTATCGATGATAATTTGAGGATCAAAAATATTGAGTTCATCATCAATCTTCATTAAGTAATCAACTCGCTTATGGTCCTTCAATACATACTCTACTTGGACTAAATCTTCTTCAGTAAACAAGTTGCTCGATGGAACATCTATATAATGGTCGTTTACTTTATTACATATCAAAAAAGACTTTGTATCCCATTCTTGGTTAAAATATTCAAATATTGGGAAGCTAACTATTTTGTTAGTTAACTTCAAATCCAAGTCCTTTTCCATTCTATTAAAACTGATATCTAGTTTAGAATTGATAAGGTAAGCTATCTTATGTGGTTCTAACTGCGAGTGAATACCAATCAATTTGTAATCGCAAATGTCAAAGTCAGATAAACAGAATTTTTTCTTTTTCATGACTTTAAATAAATTCAATCAAACTCATTCCAAGGCAATTTCTGTATTGGACTACTTGTAAATATATGAAACAAAACAAGATGCATCAATCCTATTCGGATTTATTCCGAAATATGCACTAAAGAAAACGTTTTCGTGGAAAGAATTTTAAGATCTAATTTCGTTTTGGAAAGAAAAGTAAGCCCGTTGTGAAGCCTTTTCTTCTGCCCTTTTCTTAGAAGTTTCCCTAGCTTTTCCAGAGATTTCATTATTGATAAACAGTTTAACGGCAAAATGTTTTTCTTCATCTTTACCAAAGTCATCTTCAATTACAAATTCAAAGGGGAATTTGTTTTTTTGACACCATTCGATCATTAGGCTTTTATAGCTCATTACCCGTTTCTCAAGTTTTGCTAAATCCACATCTTCTCGAATCACTTTTTTATAGATAAAAGTTTCGCAGGCTTTAAAACCCCTGTCTACATAAATTGCGCCAATTAGAGCTTCAAATAAGTTTCCATTGATGTTTTTACCCATTTTTTCAACAGGGATTTCGGATAAAGTAAGGTCTGCGAGATCGAAGCTTTCCCCTAGTAAATTGAGATTTTTCCGGCTCACAATTTTAGACCGCATCTTGGTGAGGTACCCCTCATCGCCATGTGGAGCATTTTCAAACAAATAGGTAGAGATGACAGCACCGAGAATAGAGTCTCCTAAAAATTCTAAACGCTCGTAGCTGATGAATTTTCCTTCATCGTTTTTGAGCTTGAGAGAAGAGTGAGTAAAGGCCTGCTTGTAAATAGATAAACTTTTGGGTTTAACCTTTACAATGCGTTGTAACTTTTGAAAAAAAATCCCGTCTTTTTGAGAACGGGATTCGTTTAATATTTGTTTAAAAAATCTCATTCAAATCGAATAACTTAATCATCCATACTTTTAAAAGCGACACAAGCATTATGCCCTCCAAACCCAAATGTATTGCTCATAGCGACTTTAATTTTTCGTTCCTGAGGTTTATTTAACGTCAAGTTCAATTCAGAGTCGATATTTTCATCTGGCGTTTCATGATTGATCGTTGGTGGAACAAGGCTGTTTTGCATTGCTAAAATAGATGCAATCGCTTCAACAGCTCCCGCTGCTCCAAGTAAATGACCAGTCATGGATTTTGTAGAGTTAATGTTGATATTTTTGGCATGATCTCCAAAAACATGCTTGATAGCTTTCAATTCTGCAACATCGCCCAAAGGTGTAGAGGTGCCATGAGTATTTATGGTATCTACATCTTCTGGTTTAAGGCCAGAATTCTCTAGGCAATTCTTCATCACGGCAATAACACCAAGACCTTCCGGGTGAGGGGCTGTCATGTGATAAGCATCAGAAGACATTCCTCCTCCAACAACTTCAGCATAAATCTTTGCTCCTCTAGCTTTGGCATGTTCATATTCTTCAAGAATAAGAGCGCCAGCGCCTTCGCCAAGAACAAATCCATCTCGGTTAGCATCGAAAGGACGTGAAGCTTTTTGAGGATCATCATTTTTAGTGGAAAGGGCATGCATAGAATTAAATCCACCCATACCAGCTTGAGTAACTGCTGCTTCACTACCGCCAGTCACCATGATATCGCTGTATCCTAAACGGATATAATTTAAAGCATCTATCATAGCATTAGCCGAAGATGCACAAGCTGAAACTGTCGCGTAATTGGGGCCCATAAATCCATGCTTAATGGAAATATTTCCTGGAGCGATATCCGCAATCATTTTTGGTATAAAGAATGGGTTGAAACGCGGAGTACCATCACCATTTGCAAAATCGATAACTTCGTTTTGAAACGTTTCCAGACCGCCAATTCCAGCACCCCAGATGACACCAATTCGATATTTATCCACGATATTAAGATCTACTCCAGAGTCTAGAATAGCTTCATCTGAAGCTACTAAAGCGTACTGAGCAAATCTATCCAATCGTCTCACTTCTTTCCTATCGAAGTAATCTTTTGCATCGAAATTTTTTATTTCACAAGCGAATTTTGTTTTGAAAAGGCTAGTGTCAAAATAAGTGATAGGCGCAGCACCGCTCTTACCGTGCTTTAATCCTTCCCAATACTCGGATATGTTATTTCCAATAGGCGTTAGGGCGCCCAAACCAGTAACTACAACTCGCTTTAATTCCATGAAATAAGACTATTTTTTATTTTTTAGCTTCTTCAATATATGAAGTCGCTTGACCAACTGTTGAAATATTTTCAGCTTGATCATCAGGTATCTGGATGTCAAATTCTTTTTCAAACTCCATAATAAGCTCTACAGTATCCAAAGAATCTGCTCCTAAATCGTTTGTGAAGCTAGCTTCTGTTACCACTTCGTTTTCGTCAACGCCTAATTTATCAACGATAATGGCCTTTACTCTTGATGCAATGTCTGACATGATTGTATTTTTTTATATTTAATTTCAGTTGGCAAAAATAAAAAACTTTAGTTTAAAACAAGTTTTAAAGATGAAAATGTGTTTAAATTTACGTAATAATATTTTATAATATAGATTTGGAATGTTTAAGTTTTCAAATTCAATCGTTTAAAAATGGAAAATTCAAAATCAATATCTGTCAAAAAGATCATAGTCTTTGCCTCTGGAAATGGAACTAATGCCATAAATATATATCATCATTTTAGAGAGAATCCCAATGTAGACGTGTCCCATGTCTTATCCAATAATAAGGAATCCAAAGTTTTGAGAAGAGCTCACGATTTGGGAATAAAATGTATACATTTTGAAAAGGAAGACTTGTACGACTCGGAAAGCTTACTGGATGTCGTCAAAGATATACAACCTAGCTTAATCGTACTCGCAGGTTTTATATTGAAAATACCCTCTTCATTCTTGTTTCATTTTCCAAATAAGATCATTAACATCCATCCTTCTTTATTGCCAAAATACGGAGGAGAAGGCATGTATGGGAGTCGAGTTTTTAAAAAAGTACTCAAAAACAGAGAAGAAGAAAGCGGCATTACCATTCATTTTGTAAATGCACACTATGATGAGGGGGAAATCATTGCACAGTTTAAAATACCACTTGAGCATAATGAGGATATAAACAGCTTGGAAGAAAAAATTCATGAACTTGAATATATTCACTATCCTGTAGTTATTGAAGATTTACTTAAATAGCTATGGCCAAACCGACTAAGTTCTACGTCGTTTGGGAAGGTTACGAGCCAGGAATATATTCGTCCTGGCAGGATTGCAAACTAAAAATCCAAAACTATCCAAACGCAAAGTATAAGTCTTTTGCTTCATTGCCTGAGGCTAAAGACGCTTATAATATGGGTTTTTTCACCTATAAAAAGCAACAAAAACAAGCGCCTAAGTCGCTAAGTACTGAAGGCATTGAATGGAATTCGATAGCGGTAGATGCAGCCTCTAGCGGTAATCCCGGTAAAATGGAATACCGCGGCGTGGTGACCAAAACCAAGCAGGTGCTTTTTCACATGGGTCCTTTTCCAAATGGGACCAATAATATAGGTGAGTTTTTAGCCTTGGTTCATGGTTTGGCATTTTTAAAATCGAAAAAAAGCGATCTACCTATCTACACAGATTCCAAAATTGCAATGTCTTGGATTCGGCAAAAAAAGTGCAAGACTAAACTTAAGCCTAATTCTAAGAATGCAGAGTTGTTTGAATTGGTAAAACGGGCGGAAGTGTGGTTAACCAAAAACACGATCAATCGACCTGTTTTAAAATGGGAAACTAAATCTTGGGGTGAAATACCTGCTGATTTTGGGAGAAAGTAAAGGTCTAATGAGGCATTGATAACTCAAATCCATTCCCTTAAAATCATGAGAGGATTCTATAAGAAAACCTATATTTGCAAAAAAAATAAAATTAAGATGAGTAAATTATTGATAGTGGGAACTGTAGCTTTTGATGCGATAGAGACTCCATTTGGAAAAACCGATAAAATACTAGGTGGTGCTGGGACTTACATAGCCCTTAGTGCTTCGCAATTTGATGTAGAATGTGGTGTGGTATCTGTGGTTGGAGATGACTTTCCGCAAGATTACCTTGATTTACTCACAGATCGAAACGTCAATATCGATGGCTTAAAAATCGTAAAAGGTGGTAAAACCTTCTTCTGGAGCGGCCGTTACCATAATGATATGAACACTAGGGACACGTTGGATACTCAACTGAATGTCTTGGCAGATTTTAGCCCAGTTGTTCCAGACCATTTTAAAGATGCAGATATCGTCATGCTAGGGAATTTACATCCTGCAGTACAGATGAGCGTCATCGAACAGGTGGAGTCAACAAAATTAATTGTTTTGGATACGATGAATTTCTGGATGGACTCAGAGCTTAGTCTTCTTAAAGAGGTGATTTCAAAAGTAGACGTCATCACTATTAATGATGAAGAAGCCAGGCAATTGTCTGGAGAATATTCACTAGTGAAAGCCGCCAGAAAAATAAGAGATATGGGTCCAGATTATGTGGTCATCAAGAAAGGAGAACACGGCGCTTTGCTATTTCACAAAGAAGAAATGTTTTTTGCACCAGCTTTGCCTCTGGAAGAGGTTTTTGACCCTACCGGAGCTGGAGACACCTTTGCGGGAGGTTTTGTAGGCTACTTAGCCAATTCTAAAGATATATCTTTTGAAAATATGAAAAATGCAGTCATTTATGGCTCCAACCTAGCTTCTTTTTGTGTGGAGAAATTTGGAACCGAAAGAATGCTGGAACTCGATAAAGATGAGGTGGATAGACGCTTAAAGAGCTTTCAAGCCCTCACTCAATTTGAAATTAATTTAGCATAACACCTTGCCCTGATTATTCAGGGCTTTTTTATTGGAAATAACATCATGAGTGAACTTATTAAACACGAATGTGGTATAGCCACATTAAGACTATTGAAGCCACTTTCTTTTTACCAAAAGAAATATGGTAGCGCTTTTTATGGCATCAACAAAATGTATTTGATGTTGGAAAAGCAGCACAATAGGGGTCAAGATGGTGCAGGGTTTGCGAGTGTGAAGCTAGATATGGAACCTGGTAATCGTTACATCAGTAGAGTGCGTTCTAATGAGGCACAACCTATCCAAGATATTTTTAAGAAAATCAACGAAAGAATTAATGAGGAGCTAGAGTTACATCCTGAGATTCTTGAGGATATCGATTCACAAAAGAAAAATCTTCCTTATTTAGGAGAGGTTCACTTAGGACACGTTCGCTATGGTACGTTCGGTAAAAACAGTATAGAGAGTGTTCATCCTTTTTTGAGACAAAATAACTGGATGCACCGTAACTTAATTGTTGCTGGTAACTTCAATATGACTAACGTTAACGAGTTATTTGAAAACTTAGTCGAGTTAGGACAGCATCCCAAGGAAAAAGCCGATACAGTCACGGTGATGGAGAAAATAGGGCATTTCCTCGACTCCGAGGTAGGAAAATTGTACAAAAAGCTAAAAGAAAAAGGCTATAATAAAAAAGAGGCCTCTCCTCATATTGTGGAACAATTGAAAGTGCACAAAATTCTCAAAAAGTCCTCCAAAGACTGGGATGGCGGTTATGTGATTGCAGGTATGCTTGGGCATGGCGATTCTTTTGTGTTGAGAGATCCTAACGGTATTCGTCCGGCGTATTACTATAAAGACGACGAAGTGGTGGTGGTAGCTTCAGAGCGACCAGTGATACAGACCGCTTTTAATGTTGATTATGAAGACGTCCATGAGCTAGAGCCTGGGCAAGCGATTATCACCAAAAAAGACGGTTCAGTTCATTTTAAAACCATTTTGGAGCCAAGAGAGCGTAAGGCCTGTTCTTTCGAACGGATTTATTTCTCCAGAGGCAGTGATGCTGAAATTTATAAAGAACGAAAACACTTAGGTCGCTTATTGATGCCAGAAGTCCTTAGGGCGATCGATTATGATACGATGAACTCGGTGTTTTCATATATTCCCAATACCGCAGAAACTTCATTCTATGGGATGGTAGAAGCCGCTCAAGACGAATTGAATCGTCAAAAAAATGAAGCGATTTTAAAAGAAAAAGAAAGTTTGACGGATGAACGGCTTTCAGATATTCTTAGTTTACGATTACGAACTGAAAAGATAGCCGTTAAGGATGTCAAGCTCCGCACTTTTATAACAGAGGATAGCAGTCGGGATGACTTGGTAGCTCACGTTTACGACGTGACTTATGGAGTAGTGAAGCCTACGGACAATCTAGTGGTGATAGATGATAGTATAGTTAGAGGGACCACTTTAAAGAAAAGTATCTTGAAGATGCTAGACCGTTTATCACCAAAGAAAATCATTATCGTGTCTTCGGCACCACAGATTAGATACCCGGACTGTTATGGTATTGACATGGCTAAGCTGGAAGATTTTGTTGCTTTTCAAGCGGCAGTCTCCTTACTGAAAGAGCATGGCATATATCAAGACACTATGGATGCGGTATATCAGAAATGCAAGCAGCAGATAGAACAGGCTACCAAGGCCGAGGAAAATTTCGTTAAAGCAGTCTACGACCCTTTCACTTACGAGGAAGTTTCAGAAAGAATCGCCCAACTTTTAAGTCACGAGAGCATCACCTCAGAAGTTAAAGTAATTTACCAAACCGTAGAAAAACTCCATGAAGCCTGCCCCAAAAACTTAGGCGATTGGTATTTCACTGGAGATTATCCTACAAAAGGAGGCAATAAAGTAGTTAACAAGGCGTTTATGAATTTTTACGAAGGGAAAAACGATAGAGCTTACTAAAATAGTACCAGTATACACGCAACCTTTTTGTAAGGTAGTGCATCTTTTTAATGTGAAATATTTATTAAGTTTGCAAAACTAAATTCATCCATATTTAAATGTCAGAACAAACTTCACAAAACGCCTCAGACGAAATTGACTTAGGTGTCGTTTTTGAAAAAATAAAGTCTTTTTTTAAGTCTATTTTAATAGGAATTATCCAAATCTTTCAGTTTTTCTGGAAGCATAAGTTTGTGCTTGCCGGACTTCTAGTTATAGGTGTTGGTATTCAGTATTATCTAAAATCGACATCAGAATCTACTTTTTTGAATCAATTTTTAGTGAGAACGAACTATGGTAGTACTGAATATGTATACAGTAAGGTGAATTCTATAAATTCAAAACTTGAAACAGGGGATAGTTTATATAACAAAGATATTTTTGGAGAAAATTATGATAGAGTTAAAGAGGTTGAAGTAGTTCCTGTAATTGATGTGTATGGACTTGTAAATAAATCTGAGCAAAATAAAGAAGCCTTTGAACTCTTGTTAGATGAATTCGGTGATATCTCTTTCTTAAGCGATGAGATCAATATAAATGAATACCCAACTCATAAAATTAAAATATACATTAAGGGGCAGTCAGATAATGAGATGATTTCTAATCGACTTTATGATCATTTAGCGAGTAATTTGTATTATAATGAACTTAAGACTGCAACTTTAGAAAGTTATAAGGATCAGCTACAACAAAATAAAGCAATCAGAACTCAAATCGATAGTATTCTTAAGGATCAAAAAGGAAACTTATTCCCTAAGTTAGATAATAATGTAATTAATTTTTCGGGTAGTCAAGACTTAAAAGAACTATTAATCCAAAAGCAAGAGTTGTTACTTAATGATTTATCACTCAGAAATCGATTGTCATTAAACGGTGAAGTCTTAAAAATTATTGACTCGTCGTTTGGAATATATGATGCAGAACGCACAAGATCCTTCTTGAAAATACCAGTCGGTCTTGTTGGTTTGTATTGCTTATTTTTCTTTTTGAATTTTTTAGTTCGAAAATCAATAACATTTAGTAAATCATAATTTTAAACTTTTACTATAAGATTTTGTCTTTTAGTTTTTAGACAATTCTTGGTATAAAGTTTCCTGAAAATCAATAATATTTAATTGTCTAAGAAAATGTAAGTATGAATATATTGTCATTAATAGGTCGACAAAGAAAACTTTTTAGAAATGATATAAATGATTGTAAAGAAAAATTATACACTGAGATCTTAAGGTCTTCCTTTCTCGTACTTGGCGGTGCAGGTTCCATCGGTCAAGCAGTAACCAAAGAAATTTTTAAAAGAAATCCTAAAAAACTTCACGTAGTCGATATTAGTGAAAACAATATGGTAGAGTTGGTTCGAGATATTCGTAGCTCTTTTGGTTATATAGAAGGTGACTTTCAAACTTTCGCCCTAGATATAGGTTCTTTAGAATATGAAGCTTTTATAGAAGCCGACGGGAAATACGATTATGTACTAAATCTTTCTGCCTTAAAACATGTTCGTAGTGAAAAAGATCCATTTACATTGATGCGAATGATTGATGTCAATGTTTTTAATACCGATAAGACTTTGCTGCAATCCATCGAAAAAGGCACCAAAAAATATTTTTGCGTTTCTACAGATAAGGCGGCAAATCCCGTAAACATGATGGGGGCTTCCAAACGGATTATGGAAATGTTTTTAATGCGCAGAAGCAAGGACATAAAAATATCTACGGCACGTTTCGCCAATGTTGCTTTTTCTGACGGCTCTTTATTACATGGATTCAACCAACGGATACAGAAAAAACAACCTATAGTTGCCCCTAATGATGTAAAACGTTATTTCGTAACTCCGCAAGAAAGTGGGGAATTATGTCTAATGTCCTGTATATTTGGGGAGAACAGAGACGTTTTTTTTCCAAAATTAAGTAAAGAATTACATCTAATCTCTTTTGCTGATATTGCTATTAAATATCTAAAAGAGTTGGGTTATGAGCCTTATTTATGTGAAAATGAAGAGGAAGCCCGCGAGCTCATGAAAACTATGCCAGACCAAAAAAAATGGCCGTGTTTATTTACTGGAAGTGATACTACAGGAGAAAAAGATTTTGAAGAGTTCTTTACAGATAAGGAAACTTTGGACCTTGAAAAGTTTCAAAATTTAGGAATTATTAAAAATGAGTTGAAATTAGAAAACCAACAACTACAAATATTCGAAGAGACTATTGCAGGGTTTAGAAACCTAAAAAGCTGGAGTAAAGAAGATATTGTCGAGTTGTTTCATATTATGATACCTAATTTTGGACATAAGGAAAAAGGGAAATATCTAGATTCAAAAATGTAATGTCAGAAATTAAAAAAACTATCTCCTTTATACGAGAAATATATCAGTCTCAAGGCTTCATTCCACTCCATGAACCTCGTTTTGTGGGGAACGAGAAAAAGTACCTTTTGGACACCATAGATTCTACGTTTGTTTCTTCAGTAGGAGCTTACGTTGATAAATTTGAGTCTATGATGCAAGACATTAGCCAAACCCAAAAAGCGATAGCGGTGGTGAACGGTACTTCCGGAATACAAGTGGCTTTGCGTTTGGTTGGAGTTAAAGCTGGAGATGAAGTTTTAACCCAGGCGCTTACTTTTGTGGCTACAGCCAATGCCATTGCTTATAATGGAGCCAAACCAGTTTTTCTAGATGTTGATTTGGACACTATGGGTCTATCTCCCAATGCAATTCAAAATTTCTTGGAAGAATATGGTGACCTTCGGGAAGATGGATGCTATAATAAGAAAACTGGAAATAAAATAGCTGCTTGTTTACCCATGCACACTTTTGGTTTCCCCACTCGCATTGATGAGATCATAAATATATGTAACACTTGGAAAATCCCGGTAGTTGAAGATGCAGCTGAATCTTTGGGCAGTGAATACAAAGGTCAACCAACTGGAAGTTTTGGAGAAGTAGGCGTTTTCTCCTTTAATGGAAACAAAATAGTAACTAGTGGAGGCGGAGGTGTCATTGTGACAAATGATGCAGATTTAGGAATTAAAGCGAAGTACTTAACCACAACGGCCAAACAACCTCATCCTTATGAGTACGTTCACGATGAGTTGGGATATAATTATAGAATGCCAAATCTTAATGCAGCCTTAGCTTGTGCACAGCTTGAAAAATTGAATTGGTTTCTTGAAAAAAAGAGGGAGTTGGCAAAAAAATATGAAGATTTTTTCGAAGGAGAAGATGCTAAATTTAGGACGGAATTGCCGGAAACAAAAGCTAATTACTGGTTGATGTGTGTAGAGCTAGAAAATAGAAATGAGAGAGATTTGTTTTTAAAAGAAACCAATGATGCAAAGGTAATGACCCGACCTATCTGGGAATTAATGTTTAGATTACCAATGTATCAGGATTGTTTAAAAGACGAACAGCTAAATGCCAAATTTTTGGTGGATAGAATTGTAAATATTCCAAGTAGTGTTAAATAGAGAAGTTGTCCTTGTGGGTTATTCTGGTCATGGATATGTAGTTGCAGATATTGCTATAGCATCACATATGAATTTGAGATATTATACCGATAAAAGTAAAATCTTTAAAAACCCCTTTGATTTATCTTATTTAGGATTTGAAGGGAATTTGGATTATAAATTTTGGGACAAAGACTGTAGCTATATTTTAGGTATTGGAGATAACCTTATAAGAAGAAAAACAGCAGATTTATTAATTTCTAAGGAGGTAACTTTGCTTAATGTAACCCATCCTTCGGCTTCCATATCTACAAAAGTTCAATTTGGAATAGGTAATTTTATTTCAAGGAATGTATCTGTAAATGCTCAGGTAAGGATTGGAGATATTTGTATTTTAAATACAGGTTGCATTATAGAGCATGAATGCGTGATTGGAAATGCAGTTCATATTGCTCCTGGAGCTGTTTTGGCTGGTAATGTAGAAATTGGCGATAACACATTTGTGGGAGCAAATACAGTAATTAAACAAGGAGTGAAAATAGGTAGAAATGTAATTATTGGTGCGGGATCGGTAATTCTGAAAGATATTGGCGATAACAAAAAAATAGTTGGAAACCCAGGGAAGGAAATATGAGAGATCAAGTTTTAATTATCGCAGAAGCTGGTGTTAATCATAACGGAAGTATTGATACAGCCAAAAAGTTGATTGATGCAGCTGCTGAGGCAGGTGTGGATTACGTGAAATTCCAAACCTTTAAAGCAGATAAAATGGTAACAAAAACTGCTTCCAGAGCTACTTACCAAGATACAAATACTAGGGATAAGGACTCACAATTTGACATGTTGAAAAAATTAGAAATTTCAGAAGAAATGCATCTGGAATTGATTCACTATTGTGAAAGTAAAAACATAAAATTTCTATCTACAGCCTTTGATTTGGAAAGTCTTGCTTTTTTAAAATCCTTAGGGTTAGAATTAGCAAAAATTCCTTCTGGAGAGATTACCAATTTGCCTTACTTACGTGCTATGGCAAAACTTTTCCCTGAAATAATTCTCTCTACAGGAATGGCTAATATGGATGAAATAAAAGCCGCTTTTAAGGTATTGATAGAGAATGGGACAAAACAAGAACATATTACAATTTTGCATTGCAATACGGAATATCCTACCCCAATGGAAGACGTTAATCTTACAGCGATGTTCCATATTAAGGAAGAATTGGGAGTAGAGATAGGGTATTCAGATCATACTCTGGGAATTGAAGTGCCAATTGCAGCGGTGGCTTTAGGGGCGAAAGTGATTGAAAAACATTTTACTTTAGATAGAAATTTGCCTGGGCCAGATCACAAAGCGTCTTTAGAGCCCGAAGAATTAAAGGCAATGGTTACTTCCATTCGAAATATAGAACTAGCAATTTCAGGTTCTGGAATAAAAGAACCTTCTCCATCAGAGGCCAAAAACAAACCTATTGCCCGAAAAAGTATTGTTGCTTTTCAAAACATTAAGAAAGGGGAATTATTTTCAGAAGAAAACCTAACCATTAAACGTCCAGGAATTGGTATAAGCCCAATGAAGTGGGATGAAGTTATTGGGAAAGTAGCGCATAAGGAATATATGGAAGAGGATATAATAGAGGAAATTTGAAAAAAATAGCTATAATTACTGGAACAAGGGCAGAATTTGGATTATTGAGTCCATTAATTGATGAAATTCAAAATGATCAGGAAATGCGATTACAACTTATTGTAACGGCGATGCATCTTTCTCCTGAATTTGGATATACTGTTGATGAAATAGAACGTAAAGGTTTTAAAATTGATAAAAGGGTAGAATGCTTACTATCCTCAGATTCAGCCGTGGGAATAACCAAATCTATGGGTTTGGCAATGATTGGATTTGCAGATGCTTTAAATGAATTAGCTCCAGATTTGCTTATCATTTTGGGAGATCGTACCGAAATGTTGGCTGTTGCGACTGCAGCTATGTTAGCAAATATACCCATTGCTCATATACATGGAGGCGAAACAACAGAAGGGGTTTATGATGAAAGTATCAGACATGCTATAACAAAAATGAGCTATCTGCATTTCGCTTCTACAGAAATATATAGAAAGAGAATAATTCAGTTAGGGGAGCATCCAAATAGGGTATTTAACGTAGGTGCTATTGGACTTGATTCTATTAATAATTTAGAATTGCTTGACAAAGAAGAGTTTGAAAAATCTATTGATTTTCAGTTAGGTAAGAAAAACATTCTTATTACTTTCCATCCTGTAACTTTAGAAAATAATTCTGCAAAGGAACAGTTTCAGGCCATATTGGAGGCTTTGAAAACGCTTAAAGAAACTCACTTTATTTTCACCCACGCGAATTCTGATAGAAGTGGCCGTATTATAAACCAAATGATTGAGCAGTACGTTAGTGAAAATAAGGATATAGGGGTTAGTTTTAAAAGTCTTGGTCAGGTGCGCTACCTATCTGGTTTACAACATGTAGATGTAGTTTTGGGCAATTCCTCTAGCGGAATAATAGAGGTGCCATATTTTAATATTCCAACAATTAATATTGGAGATCGCCAGGAGGGTAGGGTCATGGCCGAAAGTGTAATAAATACTAAGCCTAGAAAGGATGACATTATAAAAGCATTAGAAAAAAGTTTTGATGATTCCTTTATAGCAAAAATAAAAAATCAGGAACAACAATATGGAGAAGGGAATTCGGTAAAAAAAATCATTAAGGCACTATCAATTCCTACTTCAGAAGATTTAAAGAAGTCTTTTTACGACATAAAATTTTAAATATGAAATTGGAAAATCTACTTGTCCATAAAAATAAAACAATCTTAGAAGCATTACAACAATTAAATGGTATTTTATATATAAGCCATATTAGTAGGCTTATATTATTTGTTGTTGATGATGACCAATCAATTTTAGGTTCAATAACCGATGGAGATATACGTAGATCTTTAGTTAATAATGCAGACTTGAATTTAAAAGCCGGTGTTATTTGTAACAAGGATTTTGTTTTTGAATATGAAAAGCCGGGATTTTTAGACTTACAGGCTTATCGAAAGCGGGATATCAAAATACTTCCAATTTTAAATGCCGATAAAAAATTATTACGCATTGTAGATCTTGATAAAACAAAATCTGAATTACCATTGGAATGTATGATTATGGCGGGGGGTAGGGGTAAACGTTTGAGTCCATTAACCGATACAGTTCCTAAACCAATGTTGCTCTTAGGTGACAAGCCAATAATTGAGCATAATATTGATCGTTTAATAGCATTCGGTATTAAGAAGATTTACATTTCTGTTAAATATCTAGGAGAACAGATTCAGGAATATTTTGGAGATGGGAGCAATAAAGGTATTAGTATTGAATATGTTTGGGAAGAAGAATTTTTGGGTACTGCTGGAGCATTGTCTTTAGTTAAAGAATTTAAATCGGATCACGTACTATTAATGAATAGTGACCTATTTACGAATGTAGATTTTGAGGATATGTATCTGGAACTTATTAAAACAGGAGCTGATATGACAGCTGCATCTACTGAGTATAAAGTGGATGTACCATTTGCGGTCTTTGAGACTAATGATCATCAAGTAGTTAATTTCAAAGAAAAACCTTCCTACGTGTATCATTCTAATGCGGGAATATATATCTTAAATAGAGAGTTGATTAATAAAATACCAAAAAATCAGTTCTATGACATAACAGATTTAATGGAGAAACTTGTGAATGATGGTGGGAAACTGATACATAATCCAATAGTTGGCTTCTGGATCGATATAGGTAGTCCAACGGATTATAAACAGGCTAAAGAATTTGTAAAGCATTTAAGTTGATGTTAGTAATTATACCAGCAAGAGGAGGATCTAAAGGAGTTCCCGGTAAAAACATTAAATTATTGGGGGACAAACCCCTTTTACAATATACCATCGATGAGGCATTGGCCATAACGACCAAAGAAAACATTATAGTAAGTACAGATAGTGAAGAGATAAAAAAAGTTGCAGAAGGTTTAGGAATAGCAGTACCAGAATTGAGACCAAAAGAATTGGCTACCGATACTGCAGGAACGTATGAGGTGCTCTTACATGAAATTAAAAAATTGGAGAGTCGGGGGAAATTTTTCAGTCATTTAGTTCTGTTGCAACCTACTTCTCCATTTCGAAAAGGGCATCATATCAAAAAAGCCCTAGGTGAGTATAATGATTCTATAGATATGGTAGTTTCGGTAAAAGAAACTAAGGCGAACCCTTATTATGTTTTAAGAGAAGAGGATGAACATGGGTTTTTAATACCTAGTAAAAATTCCTTAGCAACTCGAAGACAAGATGTACCCAAAGTATGGGAGATAAACGGGGCTATTTATATTATCAATATAGAATCTTTAAAAGTAAAGCCAATCAATCAGTTCAAAAAAGTGAAAAAATATGTGATGGATGAAATTTCATCACATGATATTGATACTATGATGGATTGGAGAATGGCTGAGGTCATGATTAAAAATATGAAAGCATAATTATTACTCAAATAGTAATCTCGTGGATAACTTTACAAATTTAAAATAAATTAAATTTGTATTTTAATTATAGCTAAAAAGTCCCGTGTTTTGATAAAGTTTTTTGTTTTATGCTTACGAGGAGCTTCAATTTCAGCTCGATTTTTTTTAAGTTTTTTATTTGTAAAATATATTTCCTTAGAATTTCAAGGTGAATATTCATTATTGTTAACCACTATAACAATCATGACTCTAATTGTGGGTCTAGATTTTTATGTGTATAGCAATCGTTATTTGATAAAAAATAGATCAAAAACCGAATTTTCAATTTTAAATCAATTTGTCTTTCATTTACTGTCTTACTCAGTTTTATTCTTGATCTTTTTAATCTTAAATTATTTTGATGTGTACTCAAAGTATTTTACGATTTTAATATTAATTTTAATAATATTAGAGCATATTGGGACTGAGTTTTTCAGAATTTTTATAGCATTAGAAAAAGCTTTAATTGCTAATATTCTTCTATTTTTAAGAACAGGAACTTGGCCGCTAATTCTGATATATCAATTACTATTTACTGATATTGAAATTACTATAAAGAGTGTTGTCTTATACTGGGTTTTAGCATCTGTTTTAACCGTTGTAATAAGTTTTTTATTTATTTTTAAAGAGTTACGTTCATTAAAATTTAATATTAATAAAAAATGGATAATGAAGGGTCTGAATGTGGGAATAATTTTTTTTTCAGCTACAATAGGACAAAAGATTATTGAATACTCGGATAGATATATTATTGACTCAATTATGGGAGCGAAAAGCTTAGGAATATATACCTTTTATTTTCAACTAGCAAATCTGGCTAATGTGGCTATTTTCACAATAATTATTTCGTTTTTATATCCTAGAATTATACATTTCATAGAATTAAAAGATAGAAAAAATACTTTTGCTTCATTAAAAAAGCTTCAAAATAAGAGTGTCCTTTTTATAATTACTTATGCAATCATCATTACTACAGTTTTACCTTATTTATTAGAATTAATAGGAAAGCCTGAACTTGAAAACCATAAGATTATCTTAGTTTTGTTTCTTTTAGGTAATTTGTTTATAAACTTAAGTCTTGGATACCATTACTTACTTATGGGTTTAGAAAAAGATAAATTATTAATGAAAATTGGTCTAAAAATAGCAGCCCTTAATATATTAGCTAATCTGTTTGGAGTTTTTTATTTAGGTATTAAAGGAGCAGTCATAGTATTTGTGATTTCAAGTTTTCTAATTTTCATATTAAAGAAAAAAGCTGCTAAAAACTATTTCACGAAATATGACTGGAAAAATTAAATTTATATTTATAGTACTCACGCCCTTTCATCTTAAGGCATTTTATGCGAAGTACGGAGATAAAATTAATAATGCAAACGTTATTATACTCAAAGGTAAAAAATTTGATGATTCTCTTTTTCCAAGCCATGAATATAATCTAATAACGATACCAAATTTAAATTTCAGTATCTTCAAATTTAGAAAAAATCCTATTAGTACTTTTTTAAAATATAGATATCAAATCAAAAAATTATCTTATTTCAGTGAAGATCTTTTAAGAACTAATGAGATAGACAAAGATGTAATCATAAACATTGGAACTGATCGAGATGTTTTTTCTCAAATATTTTTGGATAAAATTTTTAAGATCCAAAATTTTAAACCTTTTTTGATAGCCTTTGACGAGGGGTTAGGATTTTATGTTGGCAAAACGTTTTTAGACCACATTAAAAAATGGGTGTATCCTTTATTATCTCCGATATTATTTGGTGTGAAACTAAGATTTTATAAACCAATGGGGCAACATCAACAAATAAAAAAGGTTTATTGTAGATATCCGGAGTTCATTTCAAAAAAAAAGAATATCAATTACGAAAAACTAGATATCAGAGAAAATAAGATTAAAGGTTATTATAACATCTCTAGTGGTAAAACACTTATTTTTTCATTCCCAAATCAAGATCTAGGTATAGATGAAAAAATTAAAATAAAATGGATTTCCCTAGTTAACACTTTACTAAGTACAGAAGAGACTCATGTAAAATTACATCCTGATGAAAAAAAATTTGAAATTAAATCGCTTTTATTTGCAAATAAATGTACTATTCTAAATAACTTATCTATAGAACAAATCAATTATTTCGATTATAAATACATTGTTAACTTCGATTCATCTGTCGTATTAGATATTTTAGCATCAGGATATCCAGGAGATAAAATAATTACTATTGGTTTAGGGAATAAAATTAATATATCGTCAATTTATAATAAAACTATCAAACTAAAGATCAAGGATTTAAAAAATGCAAATCAAATTAGACTATAGACTTGTTTTACACCTAGTAATGTTATACCCTTTATCTCTTGCTATAATATCGGCATTTGGTAAGGAGCCTTTTTTTATCACAGCGCCCTATTTCTTAGTAGTCATATTATTAATGATTTTTTCTTTGTTATATAAAAAAAATTTTAAGCTTAGGACTTGGGAATTCATTCAGCTATCCTTAGCATCATTGTTATTTGTTATAAGTCTCATCAACTTTTCTTTTGTTAGATATTCCTTGCCCATACTATTCATCGTTTATATAATTGTTTTACAAATATTCCTTTCTACTTATTCAACTAAAATAAATCATCACAATTTTAAATACTTTAGACACTACTTTATATTCTATATTTTACTTTCATTAGTATTTGTAGTTTTTCAACTAATCAAATTCAAAGGTGAATTTCGATTTGAGGGTTTTTTAGGTTCTCCAACCGTTTTTAGTGCATTTATTGTTCTATTCTATATTTTAGCTCTGGAAAATTTTAAAAGTCTCAGGCAAAAATTCATTTGGTATATTATAGTATTGGTCCTTGTTTTATTGAGTAAAACTCGTTTAATGTTGTTAATAACTTTAGTATTACCAATCTTATTTTTTTCAATTGATTTTTGGAAACTCAGTTTAAAAAAAATACTTTTAGTTACAACCTTGATACTTTTATTTCTATACCCCGCATACAAAACTGTTGTTGATTATTTTCCAAACCTCGTTACAATGAGATATGATAAGGGTGATGACAAATCGTATCAATTGAGGTATTATTTATATTCAATTACACAAGAAGACTTTTTGAGGCAAGATTTGGTCAATACATTTTTAGGACAAGGTAATGAGCATTCAAGACTATTTGTATTGAATGAATTAGGTATTGATTTATATCCTCACAACGACTTTATAAGGCTTATTAATGACTGGGGAATTTTAGGGGCATTACTTTTTTTCATTTTAATTTATCGCTATGGTATTAAAACAAAAATATCACTTATGGTTGCTATTTTATACCTAATACAATTTTATTCAAATCTGATTTTTAACCTCTTTTTCATAAGCGTTTTAATAATTGTATCAACTCTTTACACTTCGAATACTGAAAAAATAAAATGAAAAGTTTTTTAAAAACCCAATCGTTAAGTCTAGCAAATTCTTCGTTATTTCTATTAAGCTTTTGCGTACCGTTTTTAGAAATTTTAGCCTCTATAGCAGCCGTTATATTTATCATTTTTAATTTAATATATGCTTATTTTCATAAAAGTGAATTCCAAATAAAACAATTAATAAATTTTTTACCTATCTATATTGTTTTTTTTATAATGCTAGTCTCTTTAATCTATTCTCCTGACTTAAGTATAGCCTTAAAAATAATTTTCAAATCACAAGTAATTATAATATTTCCATTAGTTTTCTGGTTGAGAGGTAGTGTTGAAAAAATAATATTAGATAAAACATTAAGGTTTTATGTTTTTGGGGTGGGAACTTCTATGGCTCTAAGTTTATTAATTGCCTTTAGAAACTATATTATAACTGCTGACAGTTCAGTTTTTACCTACTATGAATTATCTGAAACATTAAGCCTTCACCCTACTTATTTTTCTCTTTTTATATTATCTGGAATGATTCTTATAGTATCAAAATTAATTGAAAGCAAAATCTTTAATTCAGTATTTTTGTTTATTTCCCTCGTATTAATTATCTTACTGCAATCACGGATTGCAATTTTTGGACTACTGATAGTTATAATTTATGGAATTATTTCTGCCAACAATAGATTTTCTCTACTTTTTTTTCTATGTTTCTTTTCGCTCCTTATATTTTCTTTAAATAATACAAATAGCTTAAAAAATAGATTAATAGAAATATCTTCCTTTAATTATATAAAAGGAGATATTGGAAGTTTAGATGAGAATGGAGTAAATCAGCGAAGTTGGCTTTGGATCAATAGTTTTAATCAAATTAAAGAAGCTCCTTTTTTAGGATATGGTTTGGGAAGTCAAGCAAATTATTTTAGATGGAAAGTAGAAAAAGAACTTCTAACTCAGGATAAAAGTTTAAACTTGAAAATAGCTGAATCTTCACTTTCAGAGAATAATTTACACAACCAGTATTTACAGTTTTTTTATGAAAGTGGAGTGTTAGGTTTTTTCTTTTTTTTAACCGGCTTTTTAATTTTATTTGTATATCTATTTAGACGTAAACAATATGCTCAATTATTAATATTAATAGTGTTCTTGATATTCATGCTTACAGAAAACTTATTACAAAGGCAGATGGGGATCTTCTTTTATTCGTTTATATTTTCTTTAACCTTATCAGGAAAGCAAAAAATATTTGAAGTTGGACAGTTTTTTAATACTAGTAAAACTAGGATTGTATAAACTTGTGCTGATGCATTTTCAAATAAATAACCAGCGCCAATTGAAATCCCTACCACAATTAATATATAAATCTTTGAAATACTATTTATTTCAAACCATTTAGATACGTAATTCTTTAGTATCAAAATAAAAACAGTAAATCCAAATAAACCAAAAAAACCTAATAAATCAAAAAAAGACATTTCATAAACATACTTAAGATTATATCCACCAAATAAATAATTTATAAAATCTAATTCATCATTTTGAAATGAAAATTTCTCATAGAAATATATAGACCTTTTGCTACTTATAAAACTCACTAACCCCTCATTTATATAAAGATCGTAAAGTGTTCGATAATGTGTCTTTAAGAATAGAATTATATTGTTAGAATAAATAAGTATAACTATGAGCATCAAGCTAAAGATTGTAATATAAATTTTTGGTTTTGAAAATTTAATAAACAAAAAAATATAAAACAATAGAATAAATAATATGATTGCCTTAGTGCCAACCAATAAAGATGCTGAAATAAATAAGAATAATTTTAAAAAGCTTAAATATGAGCTTTTAGAAACTGAAGCTGTGAAAAAAACTACACCAGCCATCATTACGTAAGAAAATTCATTTTGACTATTAAAAAATGAAGTGAAACCAAACCTTTGGCTATTAGGATACGTTTTTAAAAATTCTATGTCAAAAATGGCTGAAAGTAAAATGATAATTGAATGTATCGTAAAAACTATCTCTAAGACTGATTTTAATTTATGCGTATAATTATATTTTAAAAAAATAAAGAAAAATATAGCAAAGTAATACTCAAAAAATTGTGGAATATTGTCTAAAAACCGTTCAATTGAAATATTGAGTGAGCCAAGAGAAAATAATATGAAAGCTAAAAATATATATTTTAGAATTTTTATTCTCTTTACTACAGAGAATAAAATCAGACCAATTATCAATAAAGCTTTTGAATATTTTGAAATATTTAATTCTGTATTAAAAATCTTAGTAAATATATCGCTAATTACTAAAATCAAAAAAAATATAATTGCAATGTTGTTTTTGATTAGTAATATCGCTTTGTCTTTAACAGTTGTCATAACACCAATTCTTTAAAATTTAAAAATGAAAAAATCATATAAGATAATCCTACTATTCATAATGTTAATCTTTTTCGTTAAATGTAATTCAAACAAACATGAGAAAAAAGGATCTAATTTTTCCAAATTTGATACGGAAATACAAACAGCTTTATTAAAAGGATATTTCATAAAAGAAGGTCAAGTGTATATTTGTATTTTTAAAAATAAAATTTATCTTTTTACAAATGCTCGAAAGGGCTTTAGTGAAAATAAATTTTTACTTCATTATATTGATTCAAATGATAATTTTTTAAATCATGATTTTCATAAAAATTCTTTTCTAGTTAACGATTCTTTAATCTCAAAATTTAAAAATTTTGAGATTTTAAAATTACCCATGAAAGTCGATAATTATAAGTCTATAAGACTTGGACAATTTCAACGGGATGATCATAATAAACCAAAAAATTTATGGGTCAAGAAAATTAGTAAATTAGATATTGAGCGGAGAAGCCATTTTTATAAAGATGAATTTATTAAACATTTATCCATTAATTTATTAAAAGAAAACTTTCAAAATAGTTTGAAGACTAAAAGTTTTTTTAAGACATCTCAAAATTTATATATATTACTCAATGATGACTTCATCTATTTTTTAGCTCCGAAAGATTACCAAATAGATTCTAAATTTATGCTTCATTATATTAAAGATGATTATACTTTTATAAATAGCTCATTTTACTTTAAAGATTTCAAAATACAGGATTGTCTAAATGAAGATATTCATATAGCAAGACTTCCTCTACCTAGAAAAGAGGAGTATTCTAAAATAAGAATAGGTCAATTCACTAAAACCGAAAATATTTGGGTTCAAGAGTTTTTACCTGAAAAAATAAAGAATAATCCTCTCTTGAAATTTAATGGTGAATTTTCTCTTTTATCAAATTAACTTTAAAAATTATTATATTTTTGTCGCACTTGTTTTAGTATTTTCTGCTCCAAATATATATCTAGCAATGATTAATAAAATATTTCCAAAAATAGTTTCTAAACTTGATTTTTTCGAAAAAGGAACAATTGTTTCCTATGTTAATGTTTATAATTATTTAGCTCTTCGAAAATTACCTGATACAGTTCAATCTATAGATAAATTTACACTTGACGGAATCTTACTTAAAGTACTTTTAAGATTATTTTATTTTAAAAAAAACAACAGATTGTCGCCAGATTTTAGTTCTTATTTTGTTGATTTATTTAAGGACGCAGTATTACAGATGCAATCTGTTTATTTTATAGGAGCTACAGAAGTAGAAATTGAAAATTTTGTTTCTGTAGTTAAAAGAAAATTTATCAATTTAAACATCTCAGGGTATAATAATGGATTTGTAAATGATTCGGAACTCAATAATTTATCATCTCAAATTATAAAATTAAATCCTGATATTGTCTTTGTTGGTTTGGGGACACCTAAGCAAGAAATATTCTCCTGTTTTTTAAAAAAAAATGGATTTAGAGGTACCATATATACTTGTGGAGCTTTTATTAGTCAAACTGCTAACCATGGTTTTAACTATTATCCGAAGTTCATAAATACATTACATATGAGGTGGTTGTACAGATTAATTAAGGAAAGAGGGCTTATAAAAAGATATTTTATGTATTATCCCTTTGCAATAATGATTTTAACTTTAGATTTTTTAAAAAGCAAATTATGAAAATAGCAGTAATTGGAACAGGCTATGTAGGCCTGGTCACTGGAACGTGTTTAGCTGAAAATGGAAACGATGTTCTATGTGTAGACATAGATAAAAACAAAGTTGACCAAATGAAAGCGGGTGTAGTTCCTATCTACGAGCCACACTTGGATGTACTATTCGAAAGGAATATCAAAGCAGGTCGACTCAATTTCACCACCAATTTGAAAGAAGGTTTGGATTTTGGAGAGGTTATTTTTTTAGCCTTACCCACTCCAGAAGATGAAGACGGTTCTGCAGATCTAAAATATGTTTTGGGTGTTGCCAAAGAAATAGGAGAATACATTACAACTTATAAGGTCATTGTTGATAAAAGTACAGTTCCTGTAGGAACAGCAGATTTGGTAAAAACAACTATAGAAAAGAGTTGTAAAACCGATTTTGATGTGGTTTCTAATCCAGAATTTCTAAGGGAAGGTTTTGCCGTCGATGATTTTCTTAAGCCAGAACGTATTGTTATAGGTTCCAGTAGTGAAAGAGCTATTGAGGTTATGCAAAGGCTTTATCAGCCTTTCGTAAGGTCTGGAAACCCCATTATCATCATGGATGAGAAGTCAGCAGAATTAACTAAATATGCTTCGAATTCCTTTTTAGCGACCAAAATCACTTTTATGAACGAAATCGCGAACTATTGTCAAAAGGTTGGTGCAGATGTTGATAAGGTAAGAATAGGTATGGGAACCGATTCTAGAATTGGAAAACGATTTCTCTTTCCAGGTATTGGCTACGGCGGGTCTTGTTTTCCAAAGGATGTAAAGGCACTTCACAAATCGGGGAAGGATATTAACTACAATTTCAAAATTTTGGAGGCTGTGGTAGAAGTCAATGAACACCAAAAAACAATTCTTTTCCCAGAAGTTTCTTCTTATTTTGATGATAATTTGGAAGGAAAGACCATCGCGATTTGGGGCTTAGCCTTTAAGCCTGAAACCGATGATATTCGCGAAGCTCCCGCTTTATATATGATCGATAAGCTTTTGGAAGCCGGTGCTAACGTAAAGGCTTTTGATCCTGAAGCGATGGAGAATGTAAAAGAAAAATATGGGGATACGTTACAGTATGGAAAGGATATGTATGAGGTAACAGAGGGGGCAGATGCCTTGTTGATTTGTACTGAGTGGAGCATCTTCAGAACTCCAAATTATGACTTATTAAAGTCCAATCTACACAACCCTGTTATCTTTGATGGGAGAAACTTATATCCAACGGTGGAGCTGGCTAAGCAAGGGATCCATTATATTTCTATAGGGAGACAAAAAGTATAATTGATGAAAAAAGTTTTAAACACTGTTGATTATCTTGCCTGGAGTCTACTTTACCAACACTTCTATTGATAAGATAAACTGCACAATTTAGGAATTGTATTCCTAAATTGTGCAGTTTATGACTTATATTTGTATATGATTTTAAGAATAGCACAAGCAGAACTTATCAATTTGTCTCAACAATATAAGGCCATAGCAGTTATTGGCCCTAAGCAGTCCGGTAAAACAACTTTAGTAAAATTAGTATTTCCAGACAAACCCTATGTGAATTTAGAAAATCCAGACCTGAGGAATTTTGCTTCTGAAGATCCTAGAGCCTTTCTCGATCAATTCTCTAAAGGAGCTATTTTAGATGAAGTACAACGCACACCAGAGCTATTTTCTTATTTACAGCAGGTACTAGATGAAAATGACCAAACCGCTCAATTTATACTTACAGGCTCCAATAATTTTTTACTACAGCAAAGTATTATACAAAGCTTGGCAGGCAGAGTCGGGTATTTAAATTTGTTACCTTTTTCTTTATCAGAAATTAAGAATTTGGTGCCAACGAAAATTCATGAATTACTTTTTAAAGGATTTTATCCTCCGTTATACGATAAACCATTTGAAATTCAAAAATGGTTATCAAATTATATTAGCACTTACATAGAGAGAGATGTAAGGCAATTGCGAAGTATTGAAAATCTTGTCGTTTTTGAAAAATTTTTGAAATTATGCGCAGGCAGAGTCGGGCAACTATTAAATAAAAATACTTTGGCAATGGAAACAGGAGTAGATAGTAAAACTATTGAATCCTGGATAGGAGTATTAGAAGCAAGTTTTATTATATTCAGGTTACAACCTCATCATAAAAATTTTAATAAACGAGTGGTTAAAATGCCGAAATTATACTTTTATGATGTAGGTCTAGCGAGTGCGTTGTTGGGGGTGCAAAAAGCAAAACAACTAGAGTTTCACCCTTTCAAAGGAAATTTATTTGAAAATATGGTAGTCGTCGAACTATTAAAACAAAGATTGAATAAGGGGAAGTTAAATAACTTGTACTTTTGGAGAAATAGTAAGGGCAATGAAATTGATATTATAATAGATAATTTTGATGAGTTGATCCCTATTGAAATAAAATCGGGCAAAACAATTACCAAAGATTATTTTAAAGGCCTAGACTATTGGAATAATTTAACAGGCTTTACTGGGGGCAGGGTTATATACGGAGGAAGCCAGTACCAAAAAAGAAGTCATGGTGTAGAAGTCATTCCTTTTGCATCATTAGCAGAAATTAATAATGGGTAACATGAAAAAAGTTTTAATAACAGGGGCTGCAGGATTCTTAGGGTCTCACCTCTGCGATAAGTTTATAAAGGAAGGTTTTAAGGTGATTGGCATGGATAATCTTATCACGGGTGATTTAAAAAACATAGAACACCTTTTTAAACTCGATACCTTCGAATTTTATCATCATGATGTAAGTAAATTTGTCCATGTTCCTGGAGATTTGGATTATATTCTTCATTTTGCCTCTCCAGCGAGTCCTATCGATTATTTAAAAATCCCTATCCAAACCCTTAAAGTGGGTTCACTAGGAACCCATAATTTGTTAGGTTTGGCAAAAGCAAAAGGAGCTAGACTTTTGATTGCTTCCACTAGTGAAGTGTATGGTGATCCTCTTGTTCACCCTCAAACTGAGGAGTATTATGGAAATGTAAATACCATAGGACCTAGGGGCGTTTATGATGAAGCAAAACGGTTTCAAGAATCTATGACCATGGCCTATCACAGGTTCCATGGGTTAGAAACTAGAATTGTTCGTATCTTCAATACTTATGGTCCTCGAATGCGTTTAAATGATGGTAGAGTTATTCCTGCCTTTATTGGGCAAGCTCTACGGGGAGAAGATCTTACTGTCTTTGGAGATGGCTCTCAGACCCGTTCTTTCTGTTATGTAGATGACCAAATAGAAGGAATTTACAGTTTATTGATGAGCGATTATGCAGAGCCTGTAAATATTGGAAATCCTTATGAAATTTCAATTCTAGACTTTGTTCAAGAAATTATTAAACTAACAGGAACTCAACAGAAAATAATCTTTAAACCTTTGCCAAAAGACGATCCAATGCAGCGTCAACCAGATATTACTAAAGCTAAAGCCATTTTAGGCTGGGAGCCAAAAGTAGATAGGAAAGAAGGAATGCGTCTTACATATGATTACTTCAAATCTTTAAGTGAGGACGAGTTGAAAAAGAATGACCATAAAGATTTCTCCTCTCATAACAGAAAATAAATGGCAAGTAAATCAGGACGATATTCAACTTATATTAGACCAGCGTCATATTTAATTGATGTTGTAATCCTTCTCTTTTTCGCAGCTCAGTTCAATTTTGATCCAATTGTTAATACTGTTTTTTTTTCTTATATCATAATCACATGGATTTTGCTTTCCATAAAATCCAATTTCTACGAAATTTACAGATATACTAAAGTCATTAAATTAGTTTCACTTACCTTTTTACAAGCGATCATTTTTACTTTAATTGTTTTTGCTTTTTTCGGCTATTATTTTGAATATGGGCGAGAGTCAAATAGGGTTTTTCTTTATTTGTCAAAATCATTTGGTCTTATTTTTTTTATTAAGGTTTCACTTCACTACTTCTTAAAATATTACAGAAAAGACTTGGGGGGTAATTTTAGAGTCACTGTAATTATTGGAGATTCAGCCAAAACAAATCAACTTAAGGAATTCTTCGAAAAAAATCCAGAATATGGTTACAAATGTCTAGATGTATTTAATTTGAACGATTCAAAAACTCAATTATCTCATGTTTATGATTATATCCTAAAGAATGAAGTTGACGAAATTTATTGTTCGATGGCTGAAGTTGACAATTCACAACTCAATCAAATCGTAAATTTTGCAGACAATAACCTTAAAGTCCTCAAGTTTTTACCAGACAATAAAGACATCTATTCCAGAAAGCTCAACTATGAGTATTATGGATTTTTACCTATCCTATCTTTAAGACAAATTCCTTTTGACGATCCGCTCAACAAATTTTTGAAGCGTTTTATTGACATCATCATCAGCTTATTGGTTCTTGTTTTTATTTTATCTTGGCTAACTCCTTTGTTAGCTATCATCATAAAAATGGAAAGTAAAGGAGCTGTATTTTTTAAACAGAAGAGAAATGGACTAGATTATAAAGAATTTTATTGCTTTAAATTTAGGTCTATGAAGCCTAATCCTGAAGCTGATTTGCACCAGGTAAGTAAAAACGACAAGCGTATTACCAAAGTAGGTCGCTTATTACGTAAGACCAGTTTTGACGAATTGCCCCAATTTTACAACGTTCTGCTGGGAGACATGAGTGTGGTGGGCCCACGTCCCCACATGGTAAGTCATACGCATATGTATGCTGAAAATGTTGACAAATTTATGGTTAGACACTTTATTAAGCCTGGGATCACAGGTTTGGCTCAAGTAAGCGGTTATAGAGGAGAGGTAGAAACCGACCAAGATATAATTAACAGAGTGAAATACGATATTTTTTATTTAGAAAACTGGTCCTTATTGCTAGATTCAAAAATCGTGATCCAAACGGTTTTAAATGCTATCAAAGGTGAGAAAAAAGCTTACTGATGAAAGATTTAGTCTCCATTATTACTCCCGTTTATAATGCTGAAAAATTTATAGAAGAAACCATAACTTCCGTTCAAAATCAAACTTATCAAAATTGGGAACATATCCTAGTAGATGATTGCTCTTCAGATTCATCTTTTAAACTTATCCAGGCTTTAGCTGATAAAGACCATAGGATAAAACCTGTTCAGTTATATCAAAATAGTGGTCCAGCTGTTGCTAGAAATACTGCGATTAATATGGCAGAGGGAAGATATCTTGCTTTTTTGGATGCAGATGATATTTGGTTTGACTTTCACTTAAAGGACTCTTTAGAATTGCTAAAGTCACAAAATTATAAATTTGTCTTTGCCTCCTATAAACGATCTGATGAGGACTTAAATTATATCTACTCAGACTTTACTGTCCCTGAAAGAGTATCTTATACAGATATTTTAAAGTCAAATTCTATAAGTTGCCTCACAGCCGTTATCGATACTAAATCTTTAGGAAAAATGAAAATGCCCCTTATTCGGAAGCGACAGGATATGGGCTTATGGTTGAAGTATTTGAAAAAAATAGATTATGCCTACGGTATAAATAAAACTCATGCTATCTATCGCATAAGAGAAAATTCATTATCAAGAGATAAAAAAAGCCTTATCAAATACCAATTGGAATTTTATAGAAAAGTTGAAAACTTATCTTTTTTATATTCACTGTATTTTTTATTGTGCTGGATGTATTTTGGATACAAAAAATACAAAAAATAAAGCCTGTTAATTGAATACTAATTTTTATAAAAAAAACTATATTGCCTCAATCACTATAGTCAATGAAATTAATAATTCCAGCTCTTTTTTGTTTGTTTTTTAACCTATTGTCTTTAGCTAGTAATCCAAAGATCGATAGCTTAAAAACAACATTATCCTACACTAAAGTGGACACTGTTAGAGTCTCTATTTTAAATCAAATAGCTACAGAATTTATAAATGTAAGCTATGACAGTATTCTTCCGTATTCTCAAAAAGCCTTTAATTTATCCTCTAAAATCAACTTTCCTAAAGGAAAAGGCTTAGATCTAAAAAATCAATTTTTTTATTATTTCTACGCGGGAAATCAAGTTGAAAGCATAAATAAAATTGAGAAAGCTGTTCAATTGTTTAAAGAAATAAAAGACGATTTAGAACTAGCAAAAGCCTACCAAAACTATGGAGTGCTTCCAAAAAATCAAGGAGACAGCAAAAAAGCTTAAGAAAAGTTTAGTTTGTCAATTACTTATCATCAAAAAGCAAATAACCAACAAGGCGTTATTGATAATTTTATTAATAGAGGTAATATATATAACAATCAGGGTGATTTTGATAAAGCTTTAGAAACCTTTGAGAAAGCCAAAAAATTCAATAGTAAATTAAATAACCTAGATTCTAGAGCAAGTATTTTTAGTGGAGAAGGACTAATTGCTGAGAAAAAAGGAGATTTTGATGAGGCTATTCAAAAGCTAACGGAAAGCCTTGAGCTCTTTAAGCAGCTGGATAATAAAAGGCTTATTTGTGGAATGTATAATAATCTTGCAAACATTTCTAGAAAACAAGGAAACTACCTAGAGTCTATAACTTATTTTGAGAATGCTTTAGTTTCTGCCGAGAGAATGAATAATCCACGCCTACAAGGCATTATTCTTAATAATCTTGCCAATACTTATCTCAACATCAACGATGATGAGAATGCTGCATCTTTATACAAAAGACCTATATCAATAATTAAGGATATAGACAAAACTACTTACGCCAGTTTATTAATAAATCTATCATTAATTCAGACCAATCAAAAAAAATATGAATTTGCACTTAAATCTTTAGACTCCTCTTTAACTATATTCAGAGAGCAATGAAGCAAAGTTTACATCGTAAATAATTTATTCAATATTGCGCATAATCACCTTAAGCTTAAGAATTTACCCAAAGCAAAAGCCTTTTATGAAGAGGCTAGATCTATTGCTGAAGAAATAGATGATCAATATTCTAGTTTGTTTATTTACAAAGGGCTTGGGGAAGTTTACTTAAAGGAAAATAAACTCGACTCTGCCTATTATTTTGCTTCAAAAGCTTTTTCAATATCCAAAGAAATTAAAGCACTACCAGAAGAATCTTCAGCTGCAGAACTTCTCTACAACATTTCCAAATTAGACGGTAAACCTGAAGATGCTCTTAAGTATCTTGAAGTATTTGATAAGCTAAAAGATAGTTTGTTCGATGATGAAAAAAGTAAGGCTCTTGGTATACTTGAAGCAGAGTTAGGTTTCAAAAGTCTCAAAGAGCAACTTGAACTAGAAAAGCTAAATCAACAATTTGAAAACGAAGTAAAAGTTAACCAAAGAGAAACCTTAATTTTAGTCTTAGCCTTTGCTTTTTTAGCGTTAATTATAGTCATAATATTACTTCTTAAAATTAGAAAAAATAAGACTAAAGCCAATGTTCTTTTCAATCAAAAGAATAATGAGATCGAACTTAAAAACCTGAAATTGAAGGTGTCCAATCTTCAGAAAAATAAACTGTTTTCGATTATTTCTCATGACCTCAGAAGCCCCGTTAATAGTCTGAGTCAGATATTTGATATGTATGCAGCACAACAAATTTCTGACGAAGAATTTAAAGAATGGCTTCCGGAGGTAAATAAAAATATAAGTTCCACTCGATTGCTTATTGATAACCTACTTAATTGGGCAAGTGAAACCTTAAATGAGGCACAGGTTGAAAAATCCACATTTCTTTTAAAACCAGAAGTCAATAGCCTCTCCGATTTGTTTTATTCTCCTTTGAGAGAGAAAAATATCCAATTTGAAAATAAGGTACTCGAGGATTTCAAAATTTATGTAGACGTTAATACCTTAAAATTAGTGGTAAGAAACTTAATTTCCAATGCTATAAAATTTTGTAATGCTGAAGATAAGATTTCAATTTCAGCAACACATTTCCAAAAATTTGATAGAATTTGTGTCCAAGACACTGGGGTAGGGATGACAAGCGAAGTGGCTAAGCATTTGTTTAATAATAGTTCTATTACTTCTTCTTTTGGGACCAATAAAGAAGAAGGGAAAGGAGTCGGCACCGTGTTGTGCAAAACATTTATTGAAGAAAATGGAGGAAGCATTTGGGTAGATTTCTCCGAAGAAGGAAAAGGAACACGCATATGTTTTGAAGTCCCCACCCAACCCAATGAGTAATAACCACATCTGTTTTAGCAATTATTTATAACATCTCTTGAGTTTGCGACGTCTTCAATTCTTAAATTTGAAGAAAATTAAGAGCCATGCAGAAATTCACAGCGACCTATACAGATTTGTACCAAATAAGTATGGCGCAAGTTTACTTCCAAAATGGCAAACACAAACACAAAGCTATTTTTGACTATTTTTTTAGAAAACTTCCTTTTGAAGGTGGCTATGCGATCTTTGCAGGTTTAGAGACGGTGCTAGAAATTCTAGAAGATTTTCAGTTTTCAACGTCAGACTTAGATTACCTAAAAGCCCAAGGTTTAGATCCTGAATTTATTAAGTACCTAAAAGACTTTAAATTTAAAGGAACTCTCACCAGCACCAGCGAAGGTGATATTGTGTTTCCAACACGACCAGTCCTTCAAGTGGAAGGAAATATGGTTGAGGCCCAGCTTGTAGAAACTCTTTTACTCAACATACTAAACTTTCAAACGCTTATCGCTACCAAAGCAAGTCGAATAAGAAAGTCTGCTGGAGAAGCTACACTTATCGATTTTGGGATGCGAAGAGCTCAAGGTACAGGGTCTTATCATGCGTCTCGAGCGGCATTTATAGGAGGCTTTGAGGCTACAAGTAATGTGGCGGCAGGTAAGGATTTTAATATCCCTATTTCTGGAACTATGGCCCATTCCTTTGTCCAAAGTTACGATGATGAACTAAACGCTTTCCGGGATTTTGCCCAAAGCCACCCTAACACCACCGTATTGCTCATCGACACTTACGATACGCTAAAAAGCGGGCTACCCAACGCTATTAAAGTTGGTAAGGAAATGGAATCCAGGGGCGAAAGCCTTAAAGGGATTCGTCTAGACAGTGGAGACTTGTCTTATCTCACCAAAAAATGCAGAAAAGCTTTAGATGAGGCTGGACTTCATGAGGTAAAGATTGCCGTATCCAACCAACTAGATGAGTACGTGATCAAAAGTTTAAAAGAACAAAAAGGACCGATCGATGTTTTTGGCGTGGGGACCAATCTCGTTATAGGAGATCCCGATGCTGCTTTAGACGGAGTTTACAAGCTTGCCTTCGCTAATGGCAAACCCAGGATAAAGCTTTCGGAAAACTTGGCAAAATTGACGATGCCGCACAAAAAGCAAGTTTATAGAATAAGAAATTCTAAAGGAGAACTTGAAGGAGCAGATGCTGTCACCTTAAGTGAAGAGACAGAGGCTCTTCACATGAATCATCCTTTCGATCATTCCAAATCTATCACTTTCAGCAACTGCAGTTCAGAAGCTTTGTTGCATCCTGTCATGGAGAATGGAAAGCGCCTATATGCTCCTAAAACCCTTACAGAAATAAAGACTTATTCCAGAAAGAGACTTGCTGAATTTACTGAGGAATTCCAAAGATTCCAAAATCCACATATCTACAAAATCGGAATATCAAATCTACTTTTGGAAGAGCGAGATCAATTGAGAAATCACTATAAAAATAAAAACTCATGAAAACCTTACTTATCGTCGACGCTCAGCTCGATTTTATGCCAAGTGGAGGCTTGGCGGTGGAAAACGGGGATCAAATTTTATCTTATATCAATTTGATCCAGCCTCAATACGACTTGGTCGTAGCAACTCAAGATTGGCATCCACAACACCATATAAGTTTTGCCTCCAATCACGACAATTATAAGCCGTTTCAAAAAAAAGATATCGATGGCTATCGGCAAACCTTATGGCCAGACCATTGTGTACAAGGGGATAAAGGTGCAGAATTTCATCCCAATATGAGAACCAACTGCATCGAAGCAATTTTTCGGAAAGGGACCGATCCCAAAATTGATAGCTACAGCGCCTTTTACGATAACCATCATACAAAATCCACTGGTCTTGCAGGATATCTCAAAGACAAAGGCTGTAAAACCATAGATATCTGTGGACTGGCTGGCGATATTTGCGTGTATTTCACAATCAAAGATGCCCTCACCGAAGGCTTTCAAGTAAGAGTTTTAGAAAAAGCAACTAAGGCTTTGGACCAAGACAAATTCAATCAGCAGAAGGAAGAATTGAAAGCAGACGGGGTTGTATTTTTATAATTTATGCTGAATTTACTGCTGCTAGTTTAGCTGTATAGCGATATTTAGCTTGGGTATTGACGTACACTTTATCCAGCGCCTCGGTTGTAAAGTTCTAATACTAAATTAAATTTATAATGCTATACTTGTCAGTTCGAGTGATTTTATGAAGTGTTACGCAGTAAAATTGTATCGAGAACCGGTTGATATTTCTCACTTTTAAAAACTTCTCGATACATCCCGATGAGTCATCGAGACACTCGAAGTGACAGGCGTCTTATGGTCTCACTTTATTCTGAGCCTCGGTTGTAAAGTTCTAATACCAAATTAAATTTATAATGCTATACTTGTCAGTTCGAGTGATTTTATGGAGTGTTACGCAGTAAAATTGTATCTAGAACTGGTTGATATCTCTCACTTTTAAACACTTCTCGATACATCCCGATGAGTCATCGAGACACTCGAAGTGACAGGCGTTTTACGGTCTCACTTTATCCAGCGCTTAACGGAAAACAGTCAACGATAAACAGAAAACGACTTCACGATTACTTATCTAACTAAAAACTTTCCTCTCACCACTCACCTCACCACTCACCTCTCATGTCACCACTCACCACTCACCTCTCCTCTCACCACTCACCTCTCACTACTCACCACTCAACTTCTACTTTTGAAGCTTCTTTATCATTTTTTGAATTCTATCGTTCAATTTTTCAGAAGACAATTTTTCCCTTAAGCGGTCTGTAATAATGGGGAAGGAAAACGGTGTAGGTTTCTGGCATGATTTCCAGACGATATCTTGTATAGCAATACGTTCTAGCGCTTTTTGTAAACGCCCTTGTTCCAATGAGTGCTCAAAGGTTTCTGTAAACGCCTGTTGGTAAAGCGGGTTATCGGCATCATAGTCTTTAAAGACATCAAAAATTAATTGAGAGCTGGATTGTAAGTGCTTGTTCTTTATCAGTTTGTTAGGATAACCTGTAAATACCAAACCAGAAATAACGGCAATATCTCTAAATTTTCTCCTGGCCATTTCAGTTGCATTTAGACTTTTGTACAAATCGTCTAGAAGATAATCTGCAGTAAACAAATTATTATCCAATACATCTTGCATGTTGACTGGCTGATCGGATAAAAGCTCAAACCCATAATCGTTAAAGGCCAATGAAAATGAAATAGGGGATAATAAACTGATGCGATATGCCAATAAACTCCCCATAGCTTCATGAACAAAGCGACCTTCGAAGGGATAAAAAATATGATGAAAACCATCTCGGGTTTTAAAGGTTTCAATCAAAAATTCGTTGGGTCTAGGGACGATAGATTCTAAGCGTTGCCGTTCAAAAATAGGTTCCAAAGCTATTAGCTCAGGACTTTTATCAGTTGCATCTTGGTTATAAAGTTCTTCCCTTAACAATTCACTCATTTGTGAAGTGAGCGTGAGTCGACCTCCCATCCAACTGGGCACTTTAGAGGTTTTAGATTTGGATTTTCTAACCAGGACTTGCATTTGTTTGATGCGGACCAGCTCTAGGTTTCTGCCAGCAAAAGTAAAAACATCACCAGGTTTTAATTTGGAGATAAACCACTCTTCAATAGAGCCAATAAAGCCACCACTTATATACTTTACCGTGAGAACAGCATCACTTACGATGGTTCCAATTTGCAGTCGATGTCGCATGCCAATTCCTTTGCGATTCACTTTAAACAAGCCGTCCTCTTCAATCTCTACTTTTCGATATTCGTCATAAGTTTTTAAAGCTTCACCTCCTTTAGTAATGAAATTGAGTGCCCAAGACCATTGGTCTTCAGTGAGGGTTTGGAAACAAAATGTCGATTGTATTTCAGGCAAAATAGCTTCAGGATAAAATCCATCCGACACTGCTAGAGTGGTTAAGTATTGGACCAACACATCAAAACTGTTGAGGTAGGGTAGGCGATCTTCTACGATTTTGGATTCTACAGCTTTTTTAAGGGCAGAGGCTTCTATCAATTCGATGGCGTGAGTAGGCAAGAAATAAATCACACTTGTCTTGCCGGGTTGGTGTCCACTCCTTCCTGCGCGTTGTAGAAATCTGGCAACACCTTTTGGTCCGCCAATTTGTATAATGGTTTCTACCGGCGCAAAGTCAACGCCAAGGTCGAGGCTAGAAGTGCAGACCACCGCTTTTAGACTTTCATTTCGTATGGCTTGTTCTACCCAAAGGCGAGTGTCTTTATTGATACTCCCGTGATGCATGGCCAACTCGCCGGCAAATTCTGGATGCTTTTCCAATATTTTTTGAAACCAAATTTCACACTGTGAGCGGGTATTGGTAAAGAGAAGAGTTGTTTTGGAAGCTTTGATGATGGGAATGATCTCTTCTAGAAGATGGAGTCCCAAGTGACCTCTCCAGGGGAACTTCTCCATGGTCTCGGGGATAATACTCTTGACTTCTATATTTTTTTGAAGATCGGCTTTTATGAGTGTTGAATTTTTTAAGACTTTTGGATCCACACCCAGCAATACTTCTCGAGCTTGCTCTAGGTTGCCTATGGTAGCGGAAATTCCCCAAACCCTCAATTTTGAATTGATAGTTTTAAGTCGGGAAAGTGCCAATTCCATCTGTACTCCGCGTTTGGTTCCCAAAAGCTCATGCCATTCATCAACAACTACCGCCTGGCAATCTTGAAAGGTCTTGGGGTAGTTTTTGGAAGCTAGTAGGAGTTGCAGGCTTTCTGGAGTGGTCACCAGAAGATCTGGCATTTTTCGCTTTTGCTTTGCGCGTTCACTTTGAGTTGTATCTCCAGTTCTTATTCCAATAGTAATGTCGAGGTCAAGATCTGAGATTAATTGCTCTGCAGCTTGCTTTATCTCAATAGATAATGCTCGCAAAGGAGTGATCCATACGGCTTTTAAACCGGAAGATTTTCGAGTTTTATTCTGGTTTAGCTTTAAGATTTCGGTTAAGATGGGCACCCATAACGCATAGGTTTTACCGCTACCTGTGGGCGCATTTAATAAACCGTGTTTACCTTCAGCATAAGCTTGCCAAGTTTCTTTTTGGAAGTTAAAAGGCGTCCATTTTTTGGAAGCAAACCAATTGGTGAATAGCGAAATGTCTTGTAATTTTGACATGTTTACAAACATAAGTATAATTGATAATGATGTCGGTAGTGGATACCAATCAAAACCAAATTTAAAGTGAAACTTTAAGTGGGAACATCTTAGAAATGCTAAAGAACCCAGATTCGGTCTACTTAGCAGGAGATAAAATCAGAAATAAGTTTTCCCAAATCTAAAACATCCTAACTAAAAAATATATAGTTTTGTATACACATGAGAAAAAAGAATTCAAACTCAACATACGCAAAAGCAGAAAAGAATCCACACTAGGAGAGGCGTAGATCCAGGCATACTTTTAATATTCAGAACTTTAATTTATATACCATGAAACCTATAATTTTTTTTTTAAGTTTAATTATCACTCAAATCAGCTTTGCACAAGACTATCCTGAATTATTACCTGATTTCAAAATATTCACTCTAGATGGGAATACATTTAATCAAAATGATATTGAAAAAGACACCTATAGCTATTTTGTCTATTTTAACCCTACCTGTGGGCACTGTAAAACAGCCTTTAAATTATTGAATTTTAAATCTGAGCAAATCAAAAAGGCGGATGTTAAACTATATCCTGTTTCTGCTAATACGGAGGAAGAAACCAATAAATTTTTCAAACAATATGCTCCAAATATTCAAAACTTAACCAACACGAAAATCTTATTAGACGATGACTATAAGTTTGCCGATGCTTTTTTCGTTGGCCCATTCCCCACTTCTTTCTTATACGATAAAGACAATAAGTTGGTAAAGGTTTTTGAAGGTGGTGATGATGTTGTACTTTTTTTAAATGAATTAAACTAAAAGGGCTTAAATCTCGACGCTAAATTGTTCGGTTGTTCCAAGTTGAATTTTTATTTTTGGATTTAGCGTAACCTAGCCAGAAATTATAAAACAGATGACTTGTCATGCTGTCCCAAAGTCTCGGGATTGTTTCAGAATCTAATATGCTTAATAAAATTTGAAAATTAGATTCTAAAATGAGTGCAGAGTGATTAATTAAAATACAATATAGGTATGTAAAGTTAGTGACATAGGGGAGTGGTCAGAAAACGGTAAACACATACTTCCTTCGATTCATTTTATTATTATTTTTATACGGTCACCATACTTTTTTTTACACCTATCACAACATTCTATCAAAATTAGCTTTTGTTAAAATCATTCCGCTTAATTTTGTAAATTACTATTATAATGAGTTCAAATTGAAATTATGAAAGGAGTATTAATGGTTAATCTTGGGTCCCCGAAGTCTAAAGAGCCCAAAGATGTAAAAACATATCTAGGTGAGTTTTTGATGGATGAACGAGTCATCGACGTGCCAAAAGTCTTAAGAACTATTCTCGTAAAAGGGATTGTTCTCAACACAAGACCTAAGAAATCTGCAGCGGCATACGCCAAAATTTGGTGGGACGAGGGGTCTCCTCTTATTGTTTTATCCAAGCGCTTAAAAAGTGGAGTAGACGAGCAAACCAGTATTCCAATAGCGCTATCCATGCGTTATGGTCAACCCAACATCCAATCGGGTTTACAAGAGTTACATGATAAAGGCGTAGACGAAGTTTTGCTGATTCCACTTTACCCTCAGTTTGCGATGGCTACTACAGAAACGATCACCGTGTTGGCAGAGGAATTGCGACAGGAACATTTTCCTAACATGAGTTTTACGACTTTGCCTCCATTTTATAACCATCCAGATTACACAACGGTGCTGGCAAGAAGTATTGGAGAAAAACTAGATGAATTTGATTATGATCATCTGCTTTTTAGTTATCACGGTATTCCAGAACGCCACATCCGAAAAAGCGATATTACCAATTCACATTGCAAGATAGATGGCTCATGCTGCCAAACACCCTCCAAAGCGCATCAGTTTTGCTATAGACACCAATGTTTTGAAACCACTAGATTGGTTGCTAAAATGTTGAATTTGAAAGAAGGTACTTTTAGTACTTCGTTTCAATCTCGTTTAGGATTCGACCCTTGGTTAAAGCCTTATACCGATAGAACCGTGGAAAGACTTGGAATTGAAGGCACTAAAAAATTGGCAGTTGTATCGCCAGCTTTTGTGTCGGATTGCTTAGAGACTTTAGAAGAAATCAATATGGAAGCCCGTGAGATTTTTGAAGAATCTGGTGGAGACGACTTTAAGTTTATCCCCTGTCTAAACGACCGAGAAGATTGGGTAAAAACCCTTAGCCGATGGATAGACGAATGGGCTCATCAAAATAAAAAGTCTAAAGTATCGTAAATGTCTAAAGCCAACTCCGAAGAATTTGGAACTAGACCTATTGGTTCGCTGCTTATTAAACAAGCAGTGCCAGCTTCCATAGGAATTTTGGTGATGTCTCTTAATATATTGGTAGACACCATTTTTGTAGGTAACTGGATTGGTTCTATTGGGATTGCTGCTATTAATGTGGTTCTCCCAGTATCTTTTTTTATTGCGGCTTTAGGTATGGCTATAGGTATTGGTGGCTCTTCTATTATTTCACGAGCTTTAGGCGCAAATAACGATAAGAAGGCGCTCAAAACCTTTGGAAATCAAATTACCATTACTTTACTGGTTACCATTACTATGGTGGTTGTTGGTCTAACCTTTATCGATCAATTGATTCCTGCTTTTGGTGGTAAGGGTGATATTTTTGACCCTGCAAAAATCTATTATAGAGTTGTGCTTTATGGTGTTCCATTATTGGCATTGTCCATGATGGGGAATACAGTCATTAGAGCAGAAGGTAAGCCTAAGTTCGCCATGGTGGCCATGATTATCCCATCGGTGGGTAATCTTATTATGGACTATGTCTTTATCAATATTTTAGACTACGGAATGCTTGGTGCCGCTTGGGCTACTACAGGATCGTATATCCTATGCTTGTCTTACATAATATGGTTTTTCCTTTCCGAAAATTCAGAATTAAAAATTCGATTTTCCGATTTTAGATTTGATTTTAAAATTTTGAAAGAAATCGGAGCCTTAGGCTTTGTAACCCTTTCCAGGCAGGCGGTTGTGAGTGTGACTTACCTTCTTTTAAACAATATATTATTCGATCTAGGTGGAGAATCATCAGTAGCTACCTATGCGATTATCTCAAGAATGCTCATGTTTGCTTTATTCCCTGTTTTAGGAGTTACCCAAGGTTTCCTCCCTATTGCAAGTTATAACTACGCCGCAGAAGAATATAGTAGATTGAGAGAAACTATAAATAAAGCTATTGGTTATGCTTCGGCTGTGGCATTAATCGTTTTTGCTCTAATTATGATTTTTCCAGAAACCATTGTATCGGTATTCACTCAAGATGCTCAAGTTCTTAGGGATACCCCAAGCGCTATGCGTTGGGTCTTTGCTGCTGTTCCTATTATTTCCTTGCAATTGATAGGTTCTGCCTATTTTCAAGCCATAGGTAAAGCGGGTCCTGCTTTGTTACTCACTCTGTCTAGGCAAGGGTTTACTTTTATTCCTTTGATTTTGATTTTACCTCAATTTTATGGTGAGTTTGGGGTTTGGATTTCCTTCCCCTTAGCAGATATTTTATCCACAATCATCACGGGTTACTTTTTGAGAAAAGAAGTAAAAACGACTTTAATGGTCGATGAAAAATCAACTCAAGACATAAAGGCGACATAACAAACCATGGCAATGTGAAGTGTTCAAAATGCATTGTTTATCTTTGAATTCTAAATTAATTGATTAGAGCTGTGGAATATAATTACATCAAATCTCTTCATCTTATTTTCGTGATCACTTGGTTTGCGGGCTTATTTTATGTCCCCCGTTTGTTCATATATCATATCGAAGCTCGGCAAAAGCCTCAGCCAGATAGAGATATCTTAAGTGAACAGCTTAAGATCATGGCAAAACGCTTATGGTATATCATTACTTGGCCTTCGGCTGTATTATCCACTATCTTTGCCGTTTGGCTTTTAATTCTCGTGCCAGGATGGCTAGAACAAGGATGGATGCACGTGAAGCTTACCTTTGTTGGTTTATTGTTTGCTTACCACATCAAAAATCAATTTATCTTTAAGCAGTTTCAAAACGACGATATCCGCTGGACTTCTAATGGAATGCGACTTTGGAATGAAGGACCCACTCTTATCTTGTTTGCTATTGTTTTTTTAGTGATCTTAAAAAACTCCATCAGTTGGATATGGGCATTAGCAGGTCTTATTGGTCTAGGCGTTATACTTATGTTAGGGGTTAAACTCTACAAGCGAATTAGAAACCCAAAGCCTTCAGCCTGATGTTCAATTATAAAAAATCTTTACGTACTCGTATTTTTATTTCTATGATTGCTCTGGTCGTAGCGGCCTCAATACTTATTGCAGGGGTAACCATCTATCAGTTTACCCAGGAGGCTAAAGAGTTGCATCGCGAAAAACTTAACCGCAAAGAAAACGCAATTCGTGCCAATATCAACTATGTCCTAAGAACAACAACTTATCCAGTAGATACTAAAAATCTATCCCTTATCTTCAAAGAAAAAATCTACGAGATTCAAGATATCCATAATACTGAAATCGATATCTACGATCTTGATGGGTACCTTTTGAAATCTTCGTTTGCAACATTTTATATGGATTCTGTAGAAACGCGAATGGAGCCTGAAAAAGTAGAATCTCTCGAAAATTCTGCTGAAAAAAAATACGTTGACAACTTCAAAATCAATGATCAAAATTATCAATCGTCCTATACTTATATTTTAGATAATTATTTTAAGCCTATAGGAATTTTGAATCTACCTTATATTGAAGATGACGGCTTTTTAGAACAGGAGCTTCGTGGATTTTTGATTCTTCTTTCTCAAGTGTATTTGATTATGCTTATATCTGCAATAGTCCTAGCCTACTTTTTATCAAAATACATCACCCGGTCTTTGCAAAGTGTAAGTCAAAAAATTACAAAAACACGTCTAGACCAACCGAATCCTAAAATTTCTTTAGAAGAAATCAGTTACGAAATAAGACCCCTTGTCAAGGCTTATAACGAAATGATTGACGAACTTGAGTTAAGCGCCTTAAAGCTAGCTAAAACGGAAAGGGAAGAAGCTTGGAGGCAAATGGCTAGGCAAGTGGCTCACGAGATAAAAAACCCGTTGACGCCGATGCGTTTGAGCATGCAGAGTTTTAAAAGAAATTTTAATCCACATGATCCGCAAATCGAAGAACGGGTTAATGAATTTTCTAAAACTATTGTTCAACAAATCGATAATTTGAGTGCTATTGCTACTGCTTTTTCAGACTTTGCAAAAATGCCTGCTCAACAAAATGAGACTCTCAATGCTGTTGAAATTATAAGATTGGCCTTGGAAATTTTTAATGAAAATCACATTCATTTTAATCCCGAAAAAGAGAATATACAAATTAAGTTTGATAGAAACCAATTGATAAGGATCATTACCAATTTAGTTAAAAACGCCCTGCAAGCGACGGAGCATCTTGAAAACCCCGTTATAGAAGTTAAGATTTCTACCCAAAAAGATGATGTAATGATAAGCGTAGAAGATAACGGAAGCGGAATTCCAATAGACATGCAAGAGCGTATTTTCGAGCCGAGGTTTACAACCAAATCTAGTGGAATGGGATTAGGCTTAGGAATGGTTAAAAATATCATTGAAACTTATAAAGGAGATATAAAACTGACCTCAAAACTTGAGGAAGGCACTATCTTTACACTTAAACTACCAAAATCCAATACTCATGACATTTGAAAATTTACAAGTTCATATTAAAGATCGCATTGCAACAGTGCGAATTGATAGACCTAAAAAACTAAATGCACTCAACCGTGAGACTATTGAAGAGTTACACCAGGCTTTTAAAGCTTTACTGAACAATGAAGACGCTGCTGTGGTTATTCTAACCGGGAGTGGAGAAAAAGCTTTTGTCGCTGGTGCAGATATTTCAGAGTTTTCAGAATATTCTGTAGAAGAAGGGAAGGAGCTAGCAGCCAAAGGTCAAGAGATAGTGTTCGACTATATCGCCAATTTCCCAAAACCAGTCATTGCGGCTGTCAACGGTTTTGCTTTAGGAGGTGGCTTGGAGTTGGCTATGTCTGCCCATTTTAGAGTGGCTAGTGATAATGCAAAACTGGGACTTCCAGAAACTTCACTAGGGGTTATTCCTGGTTATGGAGGCACTCAGCGCTTGCCACAATTAGTTGGGAAAGGAAGAGCTATGGAAATGATTATGACAGCAGGAATGATCGATGCCACTACCGCAAAAGACTATGGATTGGTCAATCATGTGACGACGATTGAAGAGTTGTTACCACTAGCTCAGAAACTAGCTGGAAAAATCCTTAATAATTCTATGGTAGCCATTTCTTCTGCTATTGAAGCTGTGAACGATAATTATAAAGATGGTGTGAATGGATTTGATACAGAAATTGAAAATTTCGGAAAATCTTTTGGCACCGATGATTTTAAGGAAGGCACTCAGGCTTTTTTAAATAAACGCAAAGCAAATTTTAAATAAATACCCTTTATGTTTCCATTGCAAAGACACCGTCGCTTAAGACAAAACGAATCTATACGATCGCTGATAAGAGAAACCCATTTAAGTCCAACTGACTTTATTGTCCCCTTATTTGTAGTTGAGGGAAAAGGCGTAAAAGATGAAATCGATTCCATGCCAAATTATTATAGGTTTAGTTTGGATTTGCTCGCCAAGGAAGTCAAAGAACTTTGGCAAATGGGACTGAAGTCAGTCTTGCTTTTTGTAAAAGTCGAAGACGCTTTAAAAGACAACCATGGTGAAGAAGCTACAAACCCTGATGGATTGATGCAGCGAGCGATAAAGACCGTTAAAAATGCTGCTCCCGAAATGTTGGTCATGACAGATGTGGCTTTAGATCCCTATTCTATTTATGGACACGACGGTATTGTTGACCAAGGAAAAATAGTAAACGATAGAACCAATTCTTTTCTTGCCCAAATGGCTCTAAGCCATGCTCAAGCGGGAGCCGATTTTGTGGCCCCTAGTGATATGATGGATGGTAGGATCTTAGAGATTCGAAGTGTTTTGGAAGAGGCTCACTTTACGGATACCGGCATCATGAGTTATTCAGCTAAGTTCGCCTCTGCTTTTTATGGTCCATTTAGAGATGCTCTAGATTCTGCTCCGGTGGATGTTAAAGGTATTCCCAAGGATAAAAAGACGTATCAAATGGATCCTGCCAATAGGAGTGAAGCTTTAAAAGAGACTTTTTCAGATATCGATGAAGGGGCAGATATTGTGATGGTAAAACCTGGACTTTGTTACCTGGATATTGTAAGAGATATAGCTAATGAAGTGGAGGTGCCTGTGGCTGTTTATCAAGTGAGTGGAGAATATGCAATGCTAAAAGCGGCTTCAGCTAAAGGCTGGTTAGATCATGATGCTGTGATGCTAGAACAACTCACAGCTATTAAGAGAGCAGGGGCTAGTATGATTGCAAGTTATTTTGCTAAAGATGCAGTCAAATTACTCTAGGCTTTTAGTTTTGCCGAATTAAATTCCAATAGATTACAAATACAAAATCTATGATTAAAAACGATTTATTTTTAAAAGCTTTACGTGGAGAAACTGTTGAAAGACCACCAGTTTGGATGATGAGACAAGCGGGACGTTATCTTCCAGATTTTATGAAGCTGAAAGCCAAATATGATTTCTTTACGCGCTGCAGAACACCAGATCTCGCCACAGAAATTACAGTGATGCCAATTCACCAAGTCGGGACCGATGCCGCTATATTGTTTAGCGATATTTTGGTAGTGCCGCAAGCGATGAATATAGAAGTGCAAATGAAACCTGATTTTGGGCCATGGCTTCCCAACCCAATACGAGACCGTAAGAGTTTGGATCAAGTGATTGTCCCCGATGTTTATGAAGAATTAGGATATGTCTATGAGGCGATAAAAATGACCAAGAAAGAGTTGAACGATGAGGTTCCTCTTATTGGTTTTGCAGGTTCTCCCTGGACTATTTTCTGCTATTGCGTACAAGGACAAGGTTCCAAAAATTTTGACAAGGCCAAAGAGTTCTGTTTTACAGAACCTCAAATGGCCCACGAACTCCTTCAAAAAATCACAGATACGACTATTGCTTACCTTAAAGGAAAAGTAGAAGCGGGTGTGGACGCTGTTCAAGTTTTCGATTCTTGGGGAGGAATGCTATCACCAGTAGATTATCAAGAATTTTCTTGGCCATATATCCAGCAGATTATAGATGCCTTAAAAGATATGATCCCTGTAATTGCTTTTGGGAAAGGCTGCTGGTTTGCTTTGGATGTCATGGCAAAATCTGGGGCTTCAGCGCTTGGTGTGGACTGGACTTGCTCAGGTCGAAACGCTAGGTATTTATCCGGTGGAAATATTACATTGCAGGGAAATTTGGATCCCTCTAGATTGTTTTCTCCTCCCAAAGACATCAAACGAATGGTCCATGAAATGATCGACGAGTTTGGAAAAGACAAGTACATCGTGAATCTAGGACATGGTATTTTACCCAATATTCCTGTAGAAAATGCAAAAGCTTTTGTAGAGGCGGTTAAGGAATACAAATAGAATTTCAGTCATAATTTATAACAGCCCTCTTTTAGTCTTTAGAAGAGGGTTTTTTATTTCTTTTGATTTTGATTCAGTTTGTTTAAACCATTGCGTTATTTAGCTCTATGCTTTGGATCGATTGATAAAGCGTCTTGGATTTTACGATAGTACTGAAGTCGGCGTGAAGATTAAACCAAACCTCTTGTACCAATTTAGTTTTAAATGTTATATTAAAAATTTGAATTATACTACGACCTAGCTCAGCACAGGTTTTTTACTTAGTTGAGGAAAAAAATATAAGCATAGCGATAGTTACGGTTCTATTTTATGACGATTAATAAGTGAAAAAGAAACTGATTTTATCCGACATTTGAATACTAATTTGGTATTAAGCAAGGCTCAAAGTTTTAAACAGGATAAAACGCGAGCTGATAAAATTATGAGTCTACGAGTAGAGTTTAGAGTTTAAAAACTTAAATATAAAAATGAACGTGAGCTTGCGTTAGGGATAGCAGTGGAAAGCCTATAAAGAAAAGCCTTTAAAAAATAAAGCCTAGCCAAGCGACTAAGAGAAGCTCTGGCTAGGCTTTATATTTTTTTTAGGTTTTACTGAAATAGCTTGGAACATATAGCCCGACCTTCCCCAATCTATTGGGGAAGGTAACGCCCATAATTTAGTGATTTGTTTCCTCGTAAAGTTTTGTAAAATGCTTGTAGAAATATGGAATGGTTTCAATCCCTTTTAAATAATTCCAAATCCCAAAATGCTCATTTGGAGAATGTATCGCATCGGAGTTGAGTCCAAATCCCATTAAGACGGTTTTACTTTGTAAATACTTTTCAAATAAGGAAACAATCGGAATGCTTCCGCCGCTTCGTTGTGGGACAGCCGCTTTGCCAAAGACATCGTGGAAAGCAAGATCTGCGGCCTTATACTCGATACTGTCTATAGGTGTGACATAGCCTTGTCCACCGTGATGAGGTGTCACTTTTACCTTCACGCTTTTTGGAGCGATGCTTTCGAAATGAGTTTTGAAAAGGTCTGTGATTTCTCTCCAATCTTGATTGGGAACCAATCGTATAGATATTTTGGCGAAGGATTTACTTGGAATTACAGTTTTGGCGCCTTCTCCACTATAGCCTCCCCAAATTCCATTGACGTCCAGAGCAGGGCGAATGGAATTGCGCTCGTTGGTTGAGTACCCTTTTTCACCGTGAACATCATTAATGCCGATATGATTTTTATAGTCTTCAAGCTCGAAAGGGGCTTCCGCCATTTTTTCTCGTTCTAGCTTGCTCAATACTTCTACTTTATCATAAAAACCAGGAATGGTGATGTGATTGTTCTCATCATGAAGAGAAGCAATCATTTTTGATAGAATATTGATAGGATTGGCCACTGCTCCTCCGTACAGTCCAGAGTGTAAATCACGGTTTGGACTTTCGACTTCCACTTCAACATAGCTTAAACCTCTTAAGCCTGTGGTGATGGAAGGAACCTCTTTGCTGATCATTCCTGTATCCGATATCAAGATCACATCGTTGGCCAGCTTTTCTTGATTATGCTCTAAAAACCACTCCAGACTCACGCTTCCAACCTCTTCCTCGCCTTCAATCATAAATTTTACGTTGCAAGGCAATTGGTCATTTTGAATCATGACCTCAAGCGCTTTGACGTGCATATACATTTGGCCTTTATCGTCGCAAGCTCCTCTAGCAAATATAGCTCCCTCGGGATGGATTTCTGTTTTCTTGATAACGGGATCAAAAGGAGGGCTGCTCCATAAATCGAGAGGATCTGGGGGTTGCACGTCGTAATGGCCATAAACTAGAACCGTAGGCAGGGACTCGTCTATAATTTTTTCTCCATAAACTATAGGATTCCCTGGGGTTTCACAGATTTCAACTTTATCACATCCTGCAGCTTCCAAATTTATCTTTACTGCATCAGCAGTCATTAAAAGCTCTTTTTTAAAATTAGGATCAGCGCTAACGGAAGGAATTTTGAGCAATTCCACTAACTCATTAATGAATCTTTGTTGGTGTTTTTCTATATAATTTTTAATATTCATAGGTTTTTTTTAGGGTTTTTACAATATAAATTATTTTCTCGAAACATGATTTGAAAGTTGTATATATTATTTATATTTGCACTCGCAAAAGTAGACTCGATTATTGAGTCAACAATTGCGAGTGTGGTGGCCCCGAAGTGTCGGGAGATAGACACGCTAGAAATACCGAATATAATTGCGGGCGTGGTGGAATTGGTAGACACGCTAGACTTAGGATCTAGTGCCGCGAGGTGTGAGAGTTCGAGTCTCTCCGCCCGTACTTAAAGAAAAGCTTCTTTTAACCGAGGAGCTTTTTTATGCTTAAAATTTAATAGAGGAGTGGAGTTCGTTCCGATAGCTATCGGAACTCCGCCCGTACTTAAAAAAAAGCTTCTCTTAACCGAGGAGCTTTTTTATGCTTAAAATTTAATAGAGGAGTGGAGTTCGTTCCGATAGATTCTGTGTTAATAATCAAGTTATATTTCAATTTATTTATTTAATATTGATATCTGAAGGCAACTAT